>Ga0080006_1216978_pt1 | contig 245249 bp, 215 predicted proteins | sample RS3BMetagenome_FD_69209 | JGI IMG/M metagenome (GOLD analysis project Ga0080006, IMG submission 69209) | Ferric oxide microbial mat and aquatic microbial communities from Rainbow Spring, Yellowstone National Park, USA - RS3B (SPADES... ...
TTTTGGGCCCGGCGGGGGGGCGGATCGCCCTCCCCCCCTTGGGAGGGCGGATCGTCTGGGCGGGGTGTCGCCCCTTGCCCCGACGCGCCGGTAGCGCAGGCCACGCCGACAAAAAGCAATCCCACCGGCAGCAGCTTGGGTAAATGAAAAGCTCTCATTTTGATACCTCCCATTCAGTAGGTCTGCGGCGGAAAACCGGAGTTTTCGTGAGCTACGGCGCGCCACACTCAGCGATCATGTCAGGGCTTATAGCCAGAGGATGTTACGGGCTGATGAAGTGGGTTTTGCCGCCCAATTAATTGAAGGGTTTGGCCTTACGCCCCCGTGCCGCCAGCGCAATTCTCGGCCGTCTCGGCGCGGATACGTAGGTCCAGGAATGTGAGGTGCGGGCAGCCTGCTCGATTCGACGCCAGTACAGCAACCGGCGCTCACGCCCGCCCAGCCGCGCGACTGGCCGAAGCGCGTGAGCGTGCTCAGTCGATCGCGAGCGCGGCGTAGGAAACCGCCGATTCAGTCGGCGGCTCCAAAGCGACGTCGTAGGCCAGCAGGCGGCCGCGGCGGCCGCGGAGCAACTCAAGCTGGGTGTACATCGGCGATAGACCGCAGATCCGACGCCGATCGCCGTCGCGATCGAGGTCGCGGAAAAAGGCCGCGGCGTCGCCCTGCTCAATAGTCCCGATCAGGCGCCGGTCCTCTTCACGCAGCCATGCGATCATGTCGTCATCGGCCGCCCCAAGGTCGCCAAACTTTTTGCCCACGTGGGCGAAGTCCACGGCGGCAACGATGCAGACCAGCCGGCCGTCGCCGGCCAACTCCTCACGCAGCGCGGCGAGGAAGCCACCCACTCTGGGATCGGCATTGGGCATTCGATGGGCGCGTATCATTTCGTGGAAGGAGCTGATCAGGATAGGCACGATTTGATAGCCCTCCAAGCCCAAGGTAAGGGCGAGAAAGAGGGCTTGAAATTCGATCGAATGCTCGTTGCGATGGAGCAACTCGTCGGCGAAAAGATCGCCGGCGCGATAACGCGCGGCCAGCCGCACCAAAAAAGCTCGATCGGTCGTCAGATTGCCCAGCGGCGTGGCGTAGTCTTTGGTTGTAGCAGCGAACAGCTCGGGGCCGCTGCCATAATGCGCCGTCCCCAGGATAATCACCAGTTCCGGCCTTTGGCGCAGCTTCATTTGATGATACGCCTGGGCGTATGCCGACCTGCCGCGGCGCGGATCGATGTGGGGCGCGATCAGGCCGGCCAGAGTTGGCAAATCGGGCTGTGTAGCGAGCGCGATCCGGCCGGGACCTTGCGGTGGATCGAAAAAGGTCATCAACTCCTCGCGCAGCTCGCGCGGCGTAGCCGGGTAGCAGAGCCCGGCATGAGCGGCCGGCCGTTGAGCCAAGCCGGCAAACTCCCGACCGACCGCGCGCCGGTGGCGAGCGAAGCGCGGGCTGTCGAGAAAAAAGCCTTGGTCAAGATTCGCTATGAAGGCGCCCAGTTGTGCCGGCGGCAGCGGTTGCCCGAACTGGCGCGCAAAGGCCAGGCTTATCTCCTCGGCGCAACGTGTGCCATCCATCAGGGTGAGCAGGAAGTAAGCGGCCGCGCCCATCGCCAGCGGTTGAGGCGCCAAGCCCAGGGGATCACGCAGGCAAATCAGCCGCTGCCCCTGATGGTCGATGGGGAGGACTTCCACCGCGCGCATTCGTGGCTTGTCCATTGATCGGCGGACTCCGTAAAGACAGGTTAGGAGTTGTGGCAGGCGCGAGCAACAAAGCTGGCCGGCGTCGGCGCGCGCGCTTCAGAATATGCGCGAGCGCGGAGTTGGGAGCGGGCGAGTCGCGCAAATTTCTTTTAACGATCGCGGGGATCGAAGAAGAATGCTTTCTTATCAACCTGGATGGAGAATTTCACGCCTTTGTCAATCGATGCCGCCACGTGCCGCTGCCGCTGGACTGGGTAGATAATCAGTTTTTTACCGCCGACCGGCGCTACCTGATGTGCCAAACCCACGGCGCGCTCTACCTGCCAGCCTCGGGCTTGTGCGTAAGCGGACCGGGGGAGGCCTGCGGAAAGAAGCTGTTCCGCATCCCTTTGGAAATCGCAGATGGTCAGATCTACGCGCAACCGCCGGCGAGCGCGCCAGAGCGGGGAATCTAAGCGCGCTCAAGGCGCAGGACGAGAGCTATTCGTATTCGTCGCCGAAGTGGGCCCGTACGATGCGCGACTTAAGGTATTCCAGCGTGCCGAGATCTTCCACGATATCGCCGCCGGTATCGTAAAAGAACAGCTCGCCGTTCTTGGTCCGGCCAACCGCGATGATCCATTCCAGATCGTCGCGATCTTCGAGCAGGTAGTTGATGGTTTGGGCGACCCCACGACCCGGTATGATAGTTACTTTTGGGCGGGGAGATTTTTCTTGCTTGGCCATCTGTTAGCCTTAATTTGCGGCGGCCAGGTGCCCCAGGGACTCTGGTTCAGAGTATGAGCCGCTCTAGAGTCAAGTCAATAGCGCGACCGCCATGATCTCCAGGTGATGAGTGTTGGGAAAAAAGTCGAAGCCACGCACACTTTCCAGCCGATAGCCCTGCTCGCACAGCAGGCGCAAATCGCGTACCGCGGTGGCGCTGTCGCACGATACGTACAGCACTTGCCGTGGCCGCAAGCGAGCCAGCGAAGCCATCAGCGGACGCGCGCCGCCGCGCGGCGGATCGAGCAGCGCCAGATCCGGACGATATCCCGCGCGTAGCAGAAAGGGCGCCAGCTCATCGGCCTTCATCGCGACGAAACGGGCAGGCAAAGCCAGCCGCTGCGCGTTGCGTTCGGCCGCCTCGATCGCGAGCCCGTCGGCATCCACGCCCAAGACCTCCAGCCCGCGCCGGGCCAATGGCAAACTGAAATTGCCCGCGCCGCAATAAAGGTCGAGCACCTTGCGAGCGTTGCCACGCCCCACCGCCTCGATTACCGACGCGATCAAGTCGCGGTTAGCTTCATGATTGACTTGACTGAAGGCGTCGGCCGCCAGCCGCAGTTCCAGTCCGGGCTCCAATTCCAAGCTGGTCTCGATCTCGCCCACCGTAATCCGCCGGTCCAGCGCCTGCACGATTAATCCCGCCAGCCCACCTTGGGCGAGCACCCGGTTCGCCCGTTCCCGATCCTGCCGATGAGCGCGGCGATTGAGGGTTGCCACCGCGACCGCATGAACGCCGCCGGCGACCAGTTCCAGCTCTCTGCATCCCGGCAAAACCGCGACCACAGCTCTGGCAGCGTCGAGATTGAGCCCCGGCACCGCCAGCAAGCATTGCTCGATCGCAACCAGCTCCTTGGTGCCCGTGCGGTAGAATCCGAGCCTTCCCGCCGCGTCTATTTGAAGCCGCACTCGCGCGCGATAGGCGAATTCGCGAGGCGCGGCTTGCACCTCAATCGCGGGCTGCAATCGCACGCCCAATCCGCGCTCGAACTGCTGCGCGAGCAGGCGGCTCTTGGCCGCCAGTTGGGCCTGATAGGCGACCTGCTGCCAGTCGCAGCCGCCGCATCGGGGCAGGAAAGGGCAGGGCGGAGAACGGCGCTCCGGCGCCGGTTGGATTACACGGCGCAGCCTGGCAATCGCGTAGGTGCGCCGATCGTGCTCGATCTCCGCCTCGATCAAATCGCCCGGCACCGTTCCCGGCACCATCAGCACCCGACCCTGATGGCGCCCCACGCCGAAGGGCCCCGCGCTCAGCTCCTCGATCGCCAGCTCGACTATGGCCGGGTCCGCGCGCTCGACGATAGCTTCGACAGGCATGGTCTTTGGCCCGCTCACGCCCTTATAATCCTACCCCATGACAACCCTGGATACGACGGATGGAATTGATTAGAGGTTGTGCGCGGCGGGGCTTACAAATGACAGCGCAAGTGAGTGAATCCATCGAGTCCTTGATTGATCGGCAAGCGCAGGGTGACGAGGCTCGCACGCTTAAGTTATTCGCGACTCGCCTGTTCAGCCGAACGCCACCGGAGTTGGCACGTCGCCTTTCTGGCGAAGAAGCCCTGGAACTGGCGCGGGCGGGGCTGGATTTTTTTGCCTGTCGCGGCGACAACCCGAGCCTGGCGCTGCGCGCCCAGAGGCTGGGCGGCCAACTCCACAGCGTGGTGCAGGTGGCGATGGGCGACTGCGCCTTTATCGTCGATAGCATTCGCAACTACCTCCATCAGGCCTCGCTCATTCCGCTCGCCCTCCTCCATCCGGTCTTTGGCGTGGCCCGCGATCGCGACGGCAGGCTTGCAAGTTTCGAACTGGCCAGTATGCGCGAAAGTCGGGAGGCGTATGTCGCGATAGTGCTCGAGGAAAACCTGGATCAGACCGCGGCCAACGCGCTGCTCGCAGCCTTGGCTGCGCGCCTGCGCGAGGTGGCGGCCGCGACCGCGGATTTCGCGCCGATGAGAGAGCGCTGCATGCAACTGTGCGAGGAGTTGGCGCGCGCCCGCGAATTGATCGAAGTGCGCGATTTTTTGCGCTGGATCGCGGACGGGAACTGGATCTTCCTGGGCTACCGCCATTACGCGCTGGACCGCGACCATCAGTTGAGCGAACAGCGCGACGCCGCCCTGGGCATTATGCGCGCCCCGGCGCGCGAGTTGGGCGGCTTGGAGCATTACGAGCACCAGTGGTTGTTCAGCGGGCCACGGGTGATCGTGGGCAAAAGCCGCCAGCCAGCGTTCGTCCATCGCACCGATCTGATGGATGAAATTCTCATTCGCCGCGACGTCGACGGCGCGGTCAGCGGCTTCGAGCATTTCCTAGGCCTGTTCAGCACCAAGGCCGCCAGCGAGTACGCCGCGCAGGTGCCCCTGCTGCGCGACAAACTGCGCCAGTTGTTGGAACGCGAGCAATTGCGCCCGGGCTCCCATGATTACAAGGAGCTGACCGCGGCCTTCAGCAGCTTGCCCAAGGCCGAACTCTTCCGCGCCTCGGTGGAGCAGTTGGAAACCCAGTTGACGGCCTTGCGTCAGGGCGCCGAAGAAGACGAGGTGCGGGTCACGATCACCCCCGATGCGCCGCGCCGGATGGTTATCGTAATGGTGCTGATGCCGCGCGAGCGCTTCTCCGCTCAGGTGCGGATGGAAATCCAAGAAGCGGTGCGCCGGCGGCTGGGCGGAGAGCTGATTTATTACCACCTGCAGCTACAGGAGGGCTACGAGGCACAGTTGCACTTCTGCTTCGCCGCGTCTCCACCGGCGGCCTTCATCCTGCCCCAGATTCAGGACGACGTCAGCCGGCTGACGCGGAGCTGGAATGACCGCTTGCGCGAGGGGTTGGCCCAGCGCTGGGGCGACTCTCACGCCGCCCTCCTGGCCCATCGCTACGATCACGCATTTCCCCCGGCTTATCAGGCTGCCGCCGATACCGCCCGCGCCCTCGCCGATATCGAGCGGCTGGAGATTTTGCTGGCCGGCGGCCAGCCACCGGTGGAGATATCCGCGGCCGAGCAAGCGGGGACGCTGCAACTGCGCCTTTATCAATTGGGCGAGGCGCCGGCGCTGTCGGACCTGATGCCGATGTTGCAAAATTTCGGCCTGCGCGTCCTCTCCGAAGCCGCCTACCAGCTTGCTCCACGCGCCGGTGCTCAGAGCGAACGCGCCTTCGTGCTGCAATTCGTGGTCCAAAGCGCCGGACGCGACAGCGGGCTCGATCGCGCAACTGAATTGAGCGCCGCGCTGAGCGCGGTGCGGGCTGGGTGGCTGGAAGACGACCCGCTCAACGCCCTGGTCTTGAGCGGCCTGCAATGGCGCGAGGTGGCGCTGTTGCGGCTGTATCTGGCCGCGGCCTTTCAAATGAAGCTGGCGCCCGCGCTCGCCGCGCTGCGTCGGATCTTTCTCTCCCAGCCCACGCTGGCCAAGCGCCTGATCGAGCTCTTCACCATCCGCCTACGCCCCGGTGCCGCCGCGCCGGCGGCGGAGATCGAGGCCTGCAGGGCGGCTTTTCTGGCCGGCTTGAGCGCGATTGACAACCTGAGCGACGATCGCGTCGCGCGCCGCCTGCTGGCTTTGGTAGAAGCCACCGTGCGCAGCAATTATTTCACCACGGCCGCTCCCGACACTGTTCCTTATTTGGCAATCAAACTTGAAAGCGGCCGCGTTCCCGACCTTCCCGATGTCGCTCCGCTGTACGAGATTCACGTGGACAGTCCGCTGATGCAGGGCTGCCATCTGCGCGCCGGCAAAGTGGCGCGCGGGGGAATTCGAGCCAGCGATCGGCTGGAGGATTTTCGCACCGAGATCCTCGACCTGATGAAAACCCAGACCGTCAAGAACGCGATTATCGTGCCGGTGGGCGCCAAGGGCGGCTTCGTCCTCAAGCAGGAGGGGCTGGCTGGGCCGCAGCAGGTGATTGCGGCGTACAAGACTTTGATCAATGGCCTGCTCGACCTGACCGACAATGTCGTCAAGGGCCGGATAATCCATCCCCCGGACACCGCCGTCCTGGACGGCGACGATCCTTACCTGGTGGTGGCCGCCGACAAGGGCACGGCGGAGTTCTCCAACTTGGCCAACGAACTGGCCGTCGCGCGCGGCTTTTGGCTGGGCGACGCATTCGCCTCAGGAGGCAGTCAGGGTTACGACCACAAAAAGCTGGGCATCACGGCTCGTGGCGCTTGGGAGTCCGCCAAGCGCCATCTGCGCGAGTTGGGACGCGATCCGGAAGGCGGCGCGCCGGTGACAGTGGTGGGAATTGGGGACATGGCCGGCGACGTATTCGGCAACGGCATGTTGCAGTCGGCCAATCTCAAGCTGCTGGCCGCCTTCAACCATCGCCATATCTTTCTCGACCCCGATCCCGACCCCAAGCTCAGTTTCGCCGAGCGCCAGCGCCTGTTCGCGTTGCCGCATTCACAATGGTCGGATTACGATCCCGCCCTGCTGAGCCCCGGCGGTGCGATCGTTCGTCGCGGCCAAAAAATCATCCCGCTCAGTCCCCAAGTGCGATCCGCGCTGGGAATCGAAGCGGCCGAGCTGGACAGTGACAGCCTGATTCAGGCGATTTTGCAGGCTCCGGTCGATCTACTCTACAACGGCGGCATCGGAACCTACGTGCGCGCCAGCGACGAGAGCGACGCCGAGGTCGCCGATCACGCCAACGACGCGTGCCGGATAGCAGCCGATCACCTGCGCGCGAAAATCGTGGTCGAAGGAGGCAATCTGGGTTTTACCCAGCGCTCTCGGATCGAATACGCGCTGGCGGGAGGCCGCATCAACACCGACGCGATCGACAATTCGGCGGGAGTCGATCTGTCCGACCATGAAGTCAATTTGAAGGTCCTGTTCGCGCCCGCCCTGCTCCATGGTGCGCTGGATCTCGCTCAACGCAACCAGGCTCTGACCGCGGCCACTGCCGAAGTGTGCGAACAAGTGCTGGCCAACAATCGCAACCAGGTCCTCTCGCTCAGCCTGGAGCAGGTGCGCTCCTCGCGCCAGCCCAGCGTATTTCGCGAACATCTCAACGAGATCGAGCAGCGCGGCCTGTTGCGCCGGCGCGAAGAGGCGCTTCCCAGCCATCAGGCGCTGCACGAGCGTCAAACTCGCTTCGTCGGCCTGACCCGTCCGGAATTGGCCGTGCTGATGGCCTACACCAAGATCGACCTGGCCCAGCGCTTGCCCCAAGCCGCTTTCATCAATCAGCCTTACTTCGATAGCCGTTTCCTGGTCCCCTACTTTCCGCCCTCGGTCGTACGGGATTACCGCTCCGAGCTCGAGGGACATCAACTGCGCCGTGAGCTGGTCGCGACCACCCTGGTCAACGAGATGGTCGATCTGATGGGCTCAACCTTCATCTTCGGCCTGATGCGCGATTTCGACAGCAGCGCGGAAGACGCGATTGTCGCCTGGCTGATCGCCAGCGACGTGCTCGACCTGCGCGCCCATCTCACCCGCATCAAGCATCGCATCGATCAGCTCATCCCTGGCGCCGAGGTGGCGGCTCTGCTCTCGCTGGAACAGTCCGCCGACCGCGCCACCCGAGCCGTGCTGGGGCAGGCCGCTTCCGAACAGCCGATCGCGGAGCGTGTGGCCCAATTGGCCTCCGCCTGGAACGACGTCAACGGGCAATTCGAAAGCGCGCTGGCCGGAGGCGAACGCACCCGCTTCGAGCGCTACTATCGCGAGCTGCGCGCCGCCGGCCTGGCGGAAGGCGATGCCCATCCTTTGGCGCGACTGAGCTTTGCCGCTCATCTGCTCCAGGTAATCGGGCTCAGTGTTCAATCGGCAATCCCCGCAGGCCGCGCCGCACAGGCCTTTTTCGCCCTGGCCGGGGCCATCGACTTCCCGGTAATCGAAGAGGCACTTGCCGCTATCGGGCCACATGATCGATGGGAGCGGCGCGCGGCTCAGGATCTGGCCTTGGAGCTGCAATGGGCGCGCTTGCGACTGACCCAGGGTCTGCTGGCCGCGCCAGCTTCCTTGGTGCAGTCTCCCGACCAGCTTGGCCGATGGCTCGCCAGTAAGGATCAACGTCGGATGGAGCAGGCCCAACGCACTTTGGCCGAGCTCAAGGCGACGACTAGTCTGGGCTTGGCGCCTTTGGGAGTGGCGGTGCGAGCAATCTCGCGTCTGGCAAGCGCGGTCGCGCCGCAGAGCTGATAAAGCTTGGCGTCTTCTGAACCCGCTTTGACCAACCCGACCGGCGGAACTATGCTCGCGACAGAGACGAGCACCGCGATGGCGGCACGGGGCCGGCGACGAAAGGAACCTGATGAAAATTCAGCTCAGTATCGGGATGGCTTCCAATCCGCGGACTTGGCCGATCCTGGACAACCGCGTGCAGCCTGACGGAATCGATTTAATCCCCAGCGTGGTTCATCCCTCCGAGCTGTTCTGGCGCCAGTTGCGATTTGGCGATTTCGACGTTTCCGAGATGTCCTTTTCTTCCCTGATGATGACGATCGCCCATGGCGATGACCGCTGGGTTGGATTGCCGATATTCACCACTCGCGAGTTCTTTCATACCCGCATCCTGGTGCGCCGCGACGCCGGCATCCAACAGCCGCAGGATCTCAAAGGCAAGCGGGTGGGGGTCCCGGAGTACCAGATGACGGCGGCGCTATGGACGCGCGGGGCCTTGCAGCACGAGTTTGGGGTCGAGCCTCGCGAGATGGAGTTCTGGATGGAGCGCACGCCGGAGCATAGCCACGGCGGGGCCACGGGCTTTACCGCGCCGGCGGGCGTGGTAGTGCATCAGATTGCGCCCGATGAAGACATCGGCACGATGCTGCTGGCGGGGAAGCTGGATGCCACCTTGCGCTATATCGTAGATAACAATCTGGTCGATCGCGCCCGCTCCGACTTGCGAGGCCATCCCGAAATCCGCCCGCTGTTCGATCCGGTGGCCGAGGGCACGCGCTATTTTCGCAAAACCGGTATCCTGCCGATTAATCACGGCATGGTGATCAAGCGCACGCTGGCGGAAAAATATCCCTGGGCCATCCTCAATCTGCTCAAAGCCTTCGAGCAGGCCAATGCGATAGCCGAGCGGGAACGGATGGTGCACGTGGAGTATCATCTGGCCAGCGGACTGATCGGGCCCGAAAGCCGTGCGGCGCTGCAAACGTCACTGGTCCGGCACGGCCTGCGCGCCAATCGCAAGACTTTGGAGACCGCGGCGCAATATTCGCACGAGCAGGGGCTGACCCCACGTTTGATGCGGCTGGAGGAAGTCTTCGCCCCAAGCGTGATGGATCAGTAGCCCATCACTCGGTCGAGGCAGGCGTCGAAGCGATGCGCAAAGGACCGGTGGAGGGCTGGACCCCGTCCAACCGCACTGGGATCGAAATCCTGGTCGTCGCCTTCAGATCCTGGTAAAGCCGATAGCCGGCGGCCAGAAAGAAATAGGTGGTCAAGAAGGCCACGCTCACCGCGAGCAGATCGGCAATCCAGACCACCGACCACAACGATCCGGTCAGCGCGCCCACAAAGCCGATGAGCAGGCTGATACCGACAAAAATCGCCCCCGCCCAAGAGTTGTAACCTGACCAGACCGCGAGGAAGACCACGATACGCAACGCGACGGGAAAAAACCGCCCGCGCATCAGTTCCCGGCTGTGCAATAGCGCGGGCCAACTGCGGTAACCGTCGATCACCAGCGAATACTGGGCAAAATACAGCCAGATAAAAGCCAGCACGCCGGGCACGATCAACATCACCGCACCCACCACCATCGCGATGATCTGCAGCAGCGCGACCCAATAGAAGGCCGGCGCCAGGCCCAGCGCCTCGCGGTAGACCGCGCGAGTCGCTGGCCACAGCTCCTGCTTCCCGACCTCATCGTCGAGGGCGCGGATAATGCACAGCGCGACCAGGTTGGCACCCGCGGTCAGGATGAGGAACAGGACATGAAGGCTGCGCGTGACCCACGATGGAAACAGCGGCGCGAGCGCCGCTGGATCGCGCGCCGGGTATGGCATCTGGACCGCGAAATAGCCCACCGATCGGCTTCCCGGCTCGAAGGTGCGCACCAGCGAATGCTGCAAGTTGAGCGCATCGGGCAACAGGCACAAGGAGGCCAGTAACACGATCGGCGCCAGGCCCAATGCGATAAGCCGCCAGAAGGCGGTCATCTCCCGGACCGCGTTGGCCAGATATATAAAGCTGCTTCTGAGTCGCGCGTCGGCCACGATTGGGGTCAAGGTTGGCACCCTGCTCGCACCAGCACAAGGTGGTTGGCGGGGTTGGTCATAAATACAGGAAATGTCCGAAGCATAAACAATTTAAAACCGACGGCGGCCGCAACTTCTGCACCACCACCCAGGCCGCCGGCCGGCCCGACGCCGAGCAAAACGGCCAAGTCAGTCGGGCCTTTCGCGCGCTGGGCGTCCGCCACATCCTCGCCCGCTCGCCGCCGGCGTGGGCCGCAGCGAGCGGGCCTTCGGCACCCTCCAGGGCCGCCTGCCGCGGGAGCTGCCACAATCTCTCCGCGGCTTGCCGCGGGGAGTGAATCGGGGCGCGACCACGACCGGCGACAAGTGCATATTTGCCTCGCGCATGTGAGAAACGAAAGTGCGCGTGGACCGACAATGGCGCAAGGGTTACGGCCGACGGCCGATCCAGGCCTATCTCGGCGAGAAAAAAACCGTTGTCCTACAAGGTCCGAGCAGCCGGCCTGGGCGCATTGAATCCAATTAGGAAGGTTACGCCGCTCTTCGCGGCGGGCGAGTGACCACGACCGTTGCTGCGTCGTGTGAGCCGGTCTTGGGCATGATCAGAGTATCAAGTGGATTAGCTATTGAACGGCCTTCAAGATATCGAGCGGAACGTTGACAATGCATATTGGCTATTTCATTTTTATAACGCGGCGCGACTCGACAAACGGCTCCTGCAAATGGAGTCGCGCCGTCTGCATCCACCCGCTGGTGGCGTTCACGAGGACGCGACAACGATGGGAAAGTCATATTTCGGTCTGCATCGCGGCTCGCTGCGCCGCGCCCTGGCCTTGGCCGCCGCGCTGTGGGTGTGCGCCTGCGGAGCGCGCCAGAGCGACTCCGCCGCGCTGCTTAACCGCCAGGTTCCCAGCCCGCCCTGCATGAGCGCGGACGATCCCGAGGGCGCCAGCGCCCCCGGCGACCGGATCGCGCCCGGCGACATGCTCGCGATTTCATTCTATCTCTCGCCCGAGTTCGACCAGAACGTGGGCGTGCGGCCCGATGGCGATGTCGGGCTCAAGCTGGTCGGCGAGCTGCCGGCGGCCGGCCGCACTCCGGCACAGTTCGCGCGCGATCTGGATCAGGCTTACGGGCGCGAGTTGCTGGCGCCGCAGGCCAGCGTGCGGATCGCCGACTCGCCCAACCGCCGCGTCTATATCGAAGGGCAAGTGGCCCACCCCGGCGCAATCCAGCTTCGACCCGGAATGCGGGTGACGCAGGCGGTGGCGGAGGCCGGAGGCCTGACCGAGGATGCGGGAGCGGCCAACAGTATCCTGATCCGCCACGATGCGTGCGGCTACCCGCACGGCAGCAAATTCGATCTGCAAAGCGCGCTCAACAACAACAACGGGGAAGAGGATATCGCGTTGATGCCGGCCGACGTGGTGGTGGTGCCGCGCTCAGGCATCGCCAACTTCAACCTGCTGGTCAAGCACTTCGTCAAGAACAACATTCCGGTCGATCCCTATCTTCCCATCCCGATTCCGTGATCGGAGCAAGACATGAACCCAATCTTTCAACCCTATTTCAGCCAATGGCTGGAGATAGCCTTTCGTCGCCGCGAACTGGTCTCGCGCGTGACCCTTGGGGTCTTCGGCGCGATCCTGCTGCTGTCGCTGGCTTGGCCCCCGATCTACCAGTCCACCGCCACGGTTTTGGTCCAGGACAACCGCGCCCAATTCCTGGTTTCGCCAACTCTGCCCAGCGCCGCCACCAATCAGCCGGCGGTGATGGTTAATCCGGTCAGCGAGGAGGATCTCAACTCCGAGCAGACCTTGCTCACCAGCCGAGCCTTGATCGAACAGACCCTGGCCGAATTGCCACCCGCGCATCCCGACCAGTGGGGCGCGCGCCTGCGCGCGGTGCGCGACTTGCTGCAGTTGCCGGCCCTGGGTTACCGCGCCTTGCATGACGCCCCCGCGCCCGACCCGGTTCAGCGCCAGGCGATGGCGATCCAGTCCAATTTATCGGCCTGGGTGATCAAGCGCTCCAACCTGCTCCAGGTAAGCTTCCGCTCCCACGATCCGCGCTGGTCGCGCGACTTCGTCGCCGCCTTGCTCAACCATTATTTGGATTACCACGCCCGGCTCTCGCAGGACCCGCAAGCCGAGCGCTTTTTTCAAGCCCAGGCGACCCTGCTGCAACAAAGACTGAGTTTGGCCGAGCAGCACCTGCACGCCATCGAAAGGCAGACCGGGATCAGCAATCTCGGCGAGCAAAAACAGGCCCTGCTCAACGATCTGGAAAATTTTCAGGTCGGGATGCGACACAATCAGGCCGAATTGGCCGCGACTAACGAACGGGTGGCCTCGTTGCAGGAACAACTGCGCATCAACCCGCAGCGCGTCACCAAGGAAACCAAGGTGGTCCAGAACATGGCCCTGCAAAGCATCAAACCGCAGGTGCTGGCGCTGCAAACGCAACGCGCCGAGCTGCTCACCCGCTATCGGCCCGACAGCGAGCGCATCCGCGAGATCGACGCCCAGCTCAAGGCGGCGCAGGCGATCCTGACCCGCGAAAACCACACCGAAATCGAGGAGAGCAGCACCGATATCAATCCGGCCTGGGAGACCCTCGACAGCGACCTGGCCCAGGCCAAGGTGGCGGCGGCAGCGCTGCAGGCCAGCCAGCAGGACATGGCCCAGGAAGTGGGTCGCTATCGCGCCGAACTCAACGCGCTGACCGGCGATGAAAGCAGTTTCGAGGAGGCCGCGCGCGAGGTCGAAGTGGCCAAGGAAGCCTACCTTTCATACGTGCGCAAAAGCGAAGAGGCGCGCGCCGCTGGAGCGCTCAACCAAAGCCGCATCCTCAACGTCAGCATCGCCGAACCACCCGCCCTGCCGCTGCGACCGGTGTTTCCCAACCTGCCGCTGAACCTCGCAGTGGGGGCGCTGTTGGGGCTGGGGTTGGGCCTGGGGGCGGCCTGGTGGGAGGAAGAACGCGACAACCGCATCCACAGCTTGGCGGCAATCCAACGCGCCAGCGGTCTGCCCACGGTGGCGATGCTGCCCGAAGCCTTTTAGGTAGGGCGCCGCGCGATGCTAAACCAGCATTTCGGCCTGACCGCCAATCCGTTCCAGGGCTCGAGCGCCAGCGCGGCGCTCTACCTGGGCCGCGCCCATCGCGAGGTCCTGGCTACCCTGGAATGGGGCCTGTCCGAGCCCAGCGGCTTTACCTTGGTGACCGGCGAGACCGGCACCGGCAAGACCACGCTCATCTACTCACTGCTGGCGCGCAGCCATCCCGAGGTTCGAATCGTTCATCTGAGCAATCCGAAACTGGGCTTTCGCGAGATGCTGGGGCTGGCGCTGGCTCAGCTCAATATCCGGACGCGACTCTCCCGTCTGGCCTTGGTGCAAGGCTTCAATCAGGCCTTGGCCAACCTGGCGCCCAAGCGCCGCCTGGTCCTGCTCTTGGACGAGGCGCAGGGTTTACCCGACGAGACCCTGGAAGATTTACGGCTGTTGGCCAATCTGCCTGCCGCCGCCCACACCCCCTTGCAACTGATCCTGGTGGGCCAACCCGAATTGGCGCTCCGCCTGCGCCAGCTCAAGCTGCGCCAGTTCAATGAACGCATCGGTGCGCGAGCCCAACTGAGCCGGCTGGAGCCGCGCGAGATCGCGCCCTACGTCGATTGTCGGCTGAGCGCGGTGGGGGGCAAGGCCGCCACTATCTTCAGCGCCGGCGCCCTGCGTCAGCTCGCGCGCCATTCCGAAGGGCTGCCGCGCCGGATCAACGTGCTGGGTCACAATGCGATGTTGCTGGCTTACGTGGCTAACCAGAGCCGGGTAAGCGGTTCCATGGTGCAGGCCGCGGCACGCGAATACGGCTGCTGGTTAGGCGCGCGCCCCGGCCCGCCCGGCGGGTCCGCGCGCGCCCGCCTGCGCCGGCTGGGTCCGCTGGCAGCGGGGCTGATGCTGGGGCTGGTGGCGTGGCAAGGCTGGGAGTATGACAGCCGGCGCCCTCCGGCACGACCGGCGCGCGCCAGCGCGCCGGTCGTGCCGGAGATGGCTAAGATAGCCCCGCGCCCGCTGCTGATGGAGCAGCGGTCGGCGGCGCTCGCCGCCGGCCCCCGCGCCGCCACTCCGGTCAGCGACCTGCCCCGCGCGCCGCTGGCCGCCCTGCCCGTCCCCACCGCCGCCCCCAGCGGGCAGACTCATCGTGAAATCATCATCCACTCCGGCGACACGGTGGCCGGCCTGGCTCTTCAGTACCTGGGCTCCAACGCCCAACAGACCTTGAACCAGGTCGCCCGCGCCAATCCGCAGATCGCCGATATCAACCTGGTCTTCCCTGGAGAAACCATGATCCTTCCGGCCGTCGGAGGGCCGTCCCGATGAGCAGTTATTTCGAAGTACTGCAACGCGCCGCTCGTCAAAACCTCGATCAGGCCGAAGAGGTAGTGACGCTTGAGGAGCCTGCCGACCCGCCGCCGGTGCCACGCCCGGTACCTGCCTCCACCGTCACCCAACTTCCCATCGCTCCCTCCATCGTCGGCAACATCGCACGCGATCGCGCCATCCGCCGCCTGACCGAACGAGTCGCTCCGCTGGCCGCGCTAGGCAACCCGGTGCGCCTGCTGATCAGCGGCTGCCGCCCGGGCGACGGCGCCTCCAGCGTGGCAGGCGGAATCGCGCTCGATTTAAGCCAGCGCCTGGGCTTGCGCACGGTCCTGATGGACCTGCATTTTCGCCATCCTACCCTACACCGCCTGTTCGCCACCCCCGAAGGCGCCTTGCCCGCCGCCGATGTCCCGGTGAACGTGCGCCCCACGCGCTGGTCCCAGCTTGCCCTCGGCAGCTGTCATCTCCCCGAGCCCGAGAGCGCGGCCGGGGCGCTGATGGCACAAATCGATCAGGCGCTGGACGCCTTTCCGCTGGCGGTGGTCGATTTTGGCATTCTGCGCCTGGATGCGCGGATGTTGGCGCTGGCGCGGCCCGGCGACGCGATCCTGCTGGTGGTCCGCTACGGCCATACCGAACGCGCCGAGTTGGCGACGACGGTGAGCGCCTTGCGCGCCGCCAACCGGGCCTTGGCCGGGGTGATCTTCAACGCCGCTCGCAGCCCTTTACCCGCAATGATCCGTCGAATTTTCGGCACAGGAGTTCGCGATGAGTTTTGAGCCGCTGGTCCAAAAAGAAGGCACCGTACAACCCAAACTGGCGCCCGCGTTGAGCGGTTTGGCAGTGGTCGGTTTGGGTTACTGGGGTCCCAACTGGGTGCGTAATCTGAGCCTGCTGCGCTGCGCTCGGCGGCTGGTGTGCTGCGATTTGGACGCCGAGCGACGCGCCCGCATCCATCAGCTCTATCCTGGGGTGGAGACCACCGACCGATTCGAAGACGTCCTGCAGGACCCAGCCATCCGCGGCCTCATCATCGCTACTCCGGTCAGCACCCATTACCCACTGGCCCGTCGCGCCTTGATGGCGGGCAAGTCGGTGCTGGTGGAAAAACCGCTGGCAACCGCCAGCCAGGAAGCCCTCGAGTTGGTCCAACTCGCACGCGAGCAGCGCTTGACCCTGATGGCCGGACACACCTTCGAATACAGCGCCCCGGTGCTCAAGATGCGCGATCTGATTCGCTCGGGCGAGTTGGGCGAAGTCTTCTACATCAGTTCGGTGCGGGCCAACCTGGGGCTGTTTCAACACGACATCAACGTGGCCTGGGATCTGGCCACCCACGACGTCTCGATCATCCTGATGCTGCTGGGACGACTACCCGAGGCGGTCAGTTGCCAAGGCCAGAGCCATTACCGCTGCGAGGTCGAGGACGTGGCCTTGCTGACGTTATGGTTCGCCAACAACGTGGTGGCCTTTATCCACGTGAGCTGGCTCGACCCCAACAAGATTCGCCGCACCACCATCGTCGGGTCGCAGAAGATGCTGGTGTACGACGACACCGCGACCCAGGAAAAAATCCGGATCTACGACAAGGGAGTCACCGTGTTGCCCTACTACGATACCTACCGCGAGTTTCAGTTCTCCTACCGCTACGGCGATATTCATATTCCCCGCCTGGAAGAGACCGAGCCCCTCAAGACCGAATGCGAACACTTCGCCCGCTGCATCCTGACCAACGAACGGCCGGCCACCGACGGGCTCAACGGCTTGCGCGTGGTCAGCGTCCTGGAAGCGGCCGGCTGCTCGCTGCGACGGGGCGGCGCGCAAACCCAGGTGCGATGCCCGGAGGTGGCGTGATGGAGGCCGCTGAAGAGTATCCGGCGGGAGTGGCAGCCGACGTGCGACTGGGGCGCGCGGTGCGCCTGGCGCCTTGGATCAATCTGTACGGCTGCACCATTGGCGACGAGACTCGCATCGGCGCCTTCGTCGAGATTCAGCGCGGCGCGCGCATCGGTGCGCGCTGCAAGATCTCCAGCCACAGCTTCATCTGTACCGGAGTCCTGATCGAGGACGAAGTTTTCGTCGGGCACGGCGTGATCTTCATCAACGACCGCCTACCGCGGGCGGTCAATCGCAACGGACGACCGCAAAGCGAGGCCGATTGGCGGCTGGAACCTACCGTGGTGCGCCGGGGCGCTTCCCTGGGCAGCGGCGCCATCATCATGTGCGGCGTGGAGATCGGCGCCCGAGCATTGATCGGCGCGGGCGCGGTGGTCACCCACAACGTCGCGCCCGACGCCTGCGTAATCGGCTCGCCGGCACGCGCGCAGAGACGCTTTGGGGAGGGCTTGCGATGATCAAGTTCGTCGACTTGGCGGCTCAAAACGCGGAAATCATGTCACAGACCGAAGCCGCGCTGGCCGAACTTCATCGCCAGACCGCTTATGTCGGAGGCCCATCGGTAGCCGCCTTCGAGCATGCCTTTGCCAGCTATCTGGGCGTCAAGCGAACGATCGGGGTGGGCAGCGGCACCGACGCCTTGCGCCTGGCCCTGCTCGCGGCCGGGGTCGGCCCCGGATGCGAGGTCCTGACCGTACCCTTGACCTTCATCGCGACCGCCGAAGCTATCGTTCAGACCGGCGCTCGCCCCGTGTTAATCGATGTAGACCCAATTCGACGCACGATGGACCCCCAGGCAGTGCGCGCCTACCTGCAGGCCGGACGCTGGCAGACCGCGCAGGGACCGCGCGCCCTCTTGCCGGTGCATCTGTATGGGGTACCGGCGGCGATGGATGAGTTGCGCCGGCTCGGCCAGCAGTGGCGCTTGCCAATTATTGAAGACGCCTGTCAGGCCCATGGCGCGCGCGTGCTGGTGGATGGGCAGATGCAGCGCGCGGGCGCGGTGGGAGACTTTGGCTGCTTCAGCTTCTACCCCGGCAAAAACCTGGGCGGGTGGGGCGAGGGCGGGGCGATTGCGTTGGATGACGAGGCGCGGGCCGATCAGCTGGCGCGCCTGCGCGATCACGGCCGCCTATCGCATTACGCCCACCAGGAATACGGCTACAACGCCCGCCTGGATAGTCTGCAAGCTGCTGTCCTCAACGCCAAGCTTCAACGCTTGGAAGCCTGGAACGCGCGCCGGCGGCTTATCGCCGGCTGGTATCGAGAGCTTCTGGCCGGCTGCGCGGTAGGACTGCCCGCCGAACCGGACGATTGCGAACCTTGCTACCACCTGTTCGTGATTGAGAGCGGGCGGCGCGACGCTATCCGCCAGGCTCTGCTCAGCGCCAAGATCCAGTGCGGGATCCACTATCCCCTGCCCTTGCATCTGCAGCCCGCTTGCCGCGAGCTGGGTTATCGGCGCGGCGATTTTCCGGTCAGCGAACGGCTATCCGACCGCGTCCTGTCGTTGCCGATGCATCCCCATCTGAGCGCGCGCGAGGTCCAACAGGTAGCCGGCGTGGTGCGCGCCGCCGCGGGCACCGAGGTCGGCGATGTTTGAAATCGAACAACGACGCCAAAAGGCGCTTTTCGCGCTAGTCGATCAAGCCGCCCTGATTAGCGCGACGGGCTTGGCGCTGGCGCTGCACGACCCCGCCGGCGCAATGGCTGGACAGTTGCGCCGCACCGATCCGGCCGCCCTCGCGCTAGCCCTGATGGCAGCCGCCGTGGGCTGGCTTGTGGTGTTCCAAAGCTGCGGCCTTTACCGCTTGCGCAATGGTGGCACCCAGGAGACGTTGGCGGTACTCAAGGCCTGCATCATCGCGCTCACCCTGACCTTGTTCATCGCCTTCCTGACCCATTTGCAGCTCTCACGTCTGACCTTGATGCTGATTCTGCCGGCCAGCATGCTTTTGGTGCTGAGCAATCGCGCCTTGCTGCGACGGCTCATTCGCCACTTCTATGCCGACCCCAAAATCGCCATCCCGGTGGTCATCGTCGGGCAGGACGAGTTGGCCCATTATGTCTGCGATCGCATCCTGGAAGAGCTGACTCAGTACGAATTGCTGGGCTTCATCGGCTCCGACCGCTCCGGCTATCGGCGCCCCCTACTGGGCGACGAACAGGTGCTGGCCGAGCTGGCCGCGCGCCATCGCAACTTGGAGGTGTTCATCATCCTGCCCCAGGATGAACCCGCCGAGCTGGAGCGAATGGTACGACGATGCGAAGAGTTGCGGATTCACTGGCGGATGGTGCCGCGGCAGTTCGGCGCGCCTGGGCGCGAGCTGCTGGTGGATATGATCGGCCCGGTCCCGCTGATTGGACCGCGATGCAGCAATATCGAGGGGCTCAACCTGCTCATCAAGCGCGCCTTCGATATCGCCGCCGCCAGCGCGGTTCTACTGTGCGCGGGACCGCTGATGCTGCTGGCGAGCGCGGCCCTGTGGCTGACCCAGGGCCGCCCGCTGCTCTTTCGTCAAGTCCGGGTGGGGCGTTACGGCCGCCCCTTCGAGTTGCTCAAATTTCGCACCATGACGGTGGCCGCCGCCGATCTCATCCATCGCCAATACGTGGAGCAATGGATCGCCGCCGGCGCCCCGGCGGGTGCGCGCTTCAAGCTGAGCGATGACCCGCGCGTCACCGTGTTGGGGCGCTGGCTACGCCGCTTCAGCCTGGACGAACTGCCCCAGCTGATCAACGTGCTGCGCGGCGAGATGAGTCTGATCGGCCCGCGGCCGGCGCTGCCCTACGAGCTGGAACTGTACCAGAGCTGGCACAGGCGGCGCCTGGATGCGCCGCCGGGGATCACAGGTTTGTGGCAGGTCAGCGGGCGCAACCACCTATCGTTCGAACAGATGGTGCGGTTGGACATCGAATATATCGACAACTGGTCGCTGGCCAAGGACCTACGCATCTTGTTGCGCACCGTGCCGGCCATGCTCAGCGGAGGTGGACTATGAGCCAACCTGCGCCAGTCAGTGCCTGGGACGAACAGCGCCATTTCCACCTCCGGCCCTGGCGCGAGGGACTGTCGGCCTGGCATCGGCTGGCGGCCCAGGCCGAGGCTGCCACCCTCTACCATCGCGAGCCCTGGTTGCGGCTGCTGTGCGAATGCTACGGCTTCGAGTTGAGCCTGGCCGCCATCAGCGACGGCCATGATCTGGCCGCCGGTTGCCTGCTGACCCGACCCCGCTCGCTGCTGGGAGCGCGCCGGATCAGTCTGCCATTTTCCGATCTTTGCCCGCCGCTCGCTCTGGACCACGGCGCGCTGGAGGATTTGCTGGCTGGTTTGCTGGCCCAAGGCGGCTGCGAGCTGCGCGGCATCGATCCTGGACCACCCTGGCGCACCAGCGATTGTTTTCTACATTGGAGCCTGGGGCTGGATCGCTCGCGAGGCGCGCTGGAGCGGGCCGCCGATCGCAATTTCCGCCGCCAAGCGCGCCACGCGGCCGGCGCCGGGGTGGAGATCGTCGCGGGCCAGGCCCGCGACGACATCGACGCTTTCCACGCGCTGCAGGTGGATACCCGCCGCCGGCTGGGACGGCTGGCCCAGCCGCGCCGCTTCTTTCGCCTGGCCCACTCGATTTTCGGCGCGGCCTTGGAGGTGTGGTCGGCGCGCTTCAAGGGCCGCGTGGTCGCGGCGGTGGTGGTGCTGGGCGAGGGCGAGCGGCTACACGCCAAATGGGCAGCGCGCGCGATGGACGCACCGGCGGGGGCCAATCACCTGCTCTTCTGGAATCTGGCGCAACATTACGCGGGTAGCGTGCGCTGCCTGGATTTGGGACGCAGCGATCGTCACAACACCGGTCTCAACCGCTTCAAGCGCGAGCTAGGTGCGCAGGCGGTAGCCCTGCCTTATGCTTTTTACCCGCGCTGCCCGCGCTACATCAGCACTGAAACCACCTCCGGCGCACTGAGCCTGCTGGCGCTTCTGATTCGACGTCTGCCGCACCGGCTATGCGACGCGCTGGGCGCAACCTGCTACCGCTACCTGGGATGAGAATTAGCTTATGGACTCGGCCCAATATCTGGCCATCACCCCGGCCCGCGACGAGGCCGCCCTGCTCGGCCAGCTCATCGAAAGCATGGCTGCGCAACAGATTCGCCCGCGGCGCTGGATCATCATCGATGACAGCTCGCGCGACGCCACCGGCGAGATCATCGAACAGGCCGCCCGCCGCTATCCATTCATCGAAGCCGTCCATCTCAAACGCGCTGGGGGGCGCGCGCCCGGCGGCGAATCGGTCATCATGCAGGCGCTGCCACGGCCGTTATGGCAGGGCTACGACTGGTTGCTGCGGTTGGACGCCGATTTAAGCTTCGCGCCAGACTTCGCCGCCCTGCTCCTGGCCGAGTTCGCGCGCGATTCCCACCTGGGGATCGCCGGCGCCAGCTTGTTGGAACTGCGCGGCGGACAATGGCTGGCGGTAGGCGGTCCGGCCTTTCATACCCGCGGCGCCACCAAGTTCTATTCGCGTCCGTGCTTCGAAGCGATCGGCGGGCTGGAAGCAGGCCTGGGCTGGGATACGGTGGACGAAGCGCGGGCCTGGATGAGGGGTTTCACCACGCGTACCTTTCCCCACGTCCAGGCCTGCCATCATCGCCCCTGCGGAGGAGCGCGCGGGTTTGCACGCCTGCGCCTGGCGCAAGGAGTCGCAGCTTACAACGCCGGCTACTCGCCGATGTTCATGATGGCGCGGGCGTTGCGCCAGCTCAGCGCCAGCCCGCTACTGGCGGCGCCGATTCTGATGCTGGCCGGCTACTGGGCCTCCTGCCTGCGGCGACGCCCGCGCTTGGCTGAACCGCAACTGGTGCGCTTTATCCGCCACCAACAACATCGCCGCTTGTTGCTGAGGACAAGTCTATGGCGTTAGAAGCAACGCCCGCCGCGGTCCAGCTCGAACCGGGAGGGGAAGCTGAATTCGGCAACGATGCTTTTTCCTTCTGGAAGCCGCCAGAACCTTGGCGCAGCCGCTGCGAGATTAGCATCCGTGCCTCGGCGGTGCTGGCCGAATGGTATCTGCTCGAGCGCTATTTGCCCGAGCGCGGGCGCCGGCCGCCCAGCGGAATGGAGGCCTACTACGCGCTCAAGCAGGCTATTCCGCCCTGGTTGCGCCATCGGGTCAATTACCTGGTGATCAAAGCACGCCGGCGGGTTTCGTTTCCCGCCTGGCCGTGCGAGAACGCACTGCTGGAGTTGCGCCAAAGTTGGCTGCGGCAATTGACCGCCCCAGGTCAGGAGCTGTGGCATATCGGCCTGTGGCCGCAGGGCCTGCGCTGCGCCGTGGTACTCACCCACGACGTGGAAAGTCCGCTGGGCTTCGAGCGGATGGAACGGATGGCCGAGGTCGAGGAGCGCCACGGTTTTCGCTCGGCCTGGAACCTGCCGTTAGCTCAATACCCGCTGGATTGGGAACGGATCGCGCGCCTGCGCCAGCGCGGCTTCGAGTTCGGCGCGCATGGCTTGAGCCACGACGGCAAGCTGTTCCGCAGCTACGAGGATTTTCGCTCGCTCGGCGCGCGCCTGCAGCAAAGCGCGCGCGCCCATGATTTGCGCGGCTTCCGCTCGCCCTCCACTTTGCGCCGGGCGGAATGGATCAAGCTTTTGGATTTCGACTACGACTGCTCCTTTGCCGATACCGATCCCTACGAACCACAGCCCGGTGGCACCTGCAGCCTGTTTCCCTTTTTTCTCGGCTCATTGGTGGAACTGCCCTACACCTTGCCCCAGGATCACACCCTGATTCATCTGCTCCATCGCGACCCGCTGCCAATCTGGTGGGCCAAAGCGCGCTGGATAGCTCAGCACGGCGGCATGATTCTCAGCCTGATCCATCCCGATTATTGCGGTGCCGCGCCCTACCTGAAGCTCTATGAGGAATTGCTCAAACGGCTGGCCGATCTGGAAGACGCCTGGCGCGCCCTGCCTTCGGAAGTAGCGCTCTGGTGGCGCCAGCGCGCGCAGATGCAACTGACTATCGACAAAGGCAAGGCGTACATCAGCGGGGAGGGCGCGGCCGCAGCCCGCGCGGTGACCCTGCGGGAGGCTGCCGACGACGGGCGGAACAGCGAGTTATGAGACGAGTCCTGATAATTGCCTACACCACCTATATCCACGACGGCCGGGTCAAGCGCCATGCCGAAGCGCTAGCCGAGCGCGGCGATGAAGTCGACGTCATCTGCCTGGCCACGACTCCCCTGGTGATTGCCAGCAAGGTCAACGTGATCGGCATCCGCATTCCGCGCTATCGCGGTGCCAGCCGCTTGAGCTACATCGCCAGCTATATCCGCTTCTTCACCCGTGCCGCGACGCTAGCCACGCGCCGCACCCTGGCCCAACGCTACGACGTGGTGATGGTGTGCACGATGCCCGACGCCGCGGTGTTGTGCGCGCTGCTGCCCAAGCTGCTAGGCAGCGCGGTTGTGCTTGACGTGCACGACACGATGCCCGAGCTGTATCAGGACAAATTTCCCGGCCGGCGAGGCTATGTCGGCGCCCGCCTGCTGCTGTTGGAAGAACGCGCCAGCGCGCTGCTGGCCGATCGGGTGCTGGCCGTGCACGAACCCCATCAGCATCGCCTTGAGCAGGCCGGAGTGGCGGCCCACAAGATCCGTACCGTGATGAACGTGCCCGACCCCCGCCTGTTCCAATGGCAGGCCGACGGCGCGCGATTCAATGGCGATGGTGAACAACGCTTCACCGTAGTCTGCCACGGCACTCTGACCGAACGCTTGGGGCTGGAGGTCGCTTTCAAGGCGATCAGCCTGGTGGCGGATCAATTGCCGGGGTTGCACTTGCGGGTTATCGGGACGGGAGATTATCTGGCGCACGCCAACGAGTTGGTGGTGGCGATGGGTCTGGCCGCCCGCGTCACCTTTCACGATCCGGTGCCGATCGAGCGGCTGCCCGCGCTGTTGCGCGAGGCGGTGGTGGGGCTGGTACCCAACCACCCCAGCGGCGCCACCCATCTGATGCTGCCGGTGAAGCTGCTGGAATACGCGATGCTGGGTATCCCGGTCGTCAGCGCCCGCCTGCGCACCATCGAGCATTACTTCGATCCCGCCGCCATCGCCTACTTCGAACCCGACGATCCCGCGGCGCTGGCGCAGGCCTTGAGCCGGCTTTACCACGACCCTGGCTTGCGCGCGACCCTGGCGCGCAACGCCTACGAAATCGTGCGCGAGTTGGGGCGTACCCAACGCGAGCGTTATTACCACGCGATCGATTCCTTACTTCCCGAGCAGGAGGGCTGAGTCACGATGCAAGCAACAACCCTGGTGGTTGGGGTGGGCGAGGTCGGTAGCGCCTTGGCCAACGTTCTCGGTCGCGAGCAGCGGGTCGAGCGTCTGGATCTGGAGCCGCGGCCGATCGCAGCCCCGGTGGCGGTGATGCACATCTGTTTTCCCTTCGTGAACGCCCAAGCCTTCGAGGCCGCCGTGGCCGGCTATGTGGAGCAGTTCCAACCCCAGCTCACGATCATCAACAGCACGGTCCGGCCCGGCACCACCACGGCGCTGGCCGCGCACTGCCGCCAACCGATGGTCTTTAGCCCGGTCCGCGGCAAGCACGCCCATATGGAAGCGGACTTGTTGCGCTATCGCAAATTCGTCGCCGCCACCACCCCTGCGGCGGCCGCCGCCGCCCAAGCCCACTTCGCCCAGAGCGGGATGCAGACCACCCGGATCGAACGACCGCAAACCCTGGAGCTGGCCAAGCTGGCCGAGACCTCCTACTTCGGCCTGTTGATCGCTTTCGCCCAGGAACTCAATCGCTATGCCGCCCAACTGGAGGGCGATTACGCGCAGGCCGCCAGCTTTTTCGAGGAAATCGATTTTCTACCCCGCTGCCGCTACTTTCCCGGCTTCATCGGCGGCCATTGCGTGATTCCAAATCTCAACCTCTTTCAGCAACTTCGTCCCAGCGCTCTGTTCCAGGCCATCCTGGACTCCAACGAGCTGCGGGCCCAGGAGCTGGCGCGAGCGAGCGCAAATAGATGAGCGCGCCCGAGCCAAGCCAGCCGCCTCACTCAGTCACACCGCTGACCAGCGCCGGCCGCTATGCGCGACTGCGCGGCCTGGGCGATCGCTATGCCGAATTGGCGCCCGAGGAGGCGCTGGGAGAGGACGTTTGTCTGATCGGCGCGAGGGCTGGCGACTTTCGACGGTTGGCGGCCAGCCAAGGCACGTGCCTCAAACAACTGGTCACCGGCGGTGCGGTGCTCTACCTGCGCGGCCCTTTTCCGGCCGGCGATTTCAGCTTGGCACCTTTGAGCGACCTGCGGTTCAACCTCGACGAGGAGGTCACCAGTTCGAGCTGCCGCTTCACCCACGACGATCTGCTGCCCGCGGTGTTGATGGGCGAGACGGTTGAATGCACCCAGAAACTGCCCCACGTTCGCGGCCTGGATGGCGCGGTGCATCCGTTGCTGGTCGCCTGCGCACCTCATGGCGGCGAATGGCCGCTGGTGTTTGCCCAGATGGTGGGCCAGGGCGTCGTGATCTGCGACTTGCAAGCCGAAGAGCCGCCGGCCAGCACCGTGCAACGACCCATTTTGCATCGCTTGAGCGAACCTCGCGGCCGCTGCGCCGATGCCGGCGCCCTGATCGCCGCGCGCCGCGCCAGCCGGGCCGCGCCGGTTCCTCCTTCCTACGACCTGGTGCTCGACGACCGGCCGCGCAGCTTCGAGTATGGGCGCGAGGCGGCGCTGCGCGGATGGCTGACGCACATGGCAGGGTTGTGCCCTGACGTACACGTGGACTTTGCCTGGACCCCCAGTCAGTACCATCCCAGCCGCGCTTACGTGCAGACCCTCAAAGCCTATGGCGCGGGCTTTGTCTGGCATGGTTTCCATCAGCACGTGGATCATCGCCGCCTGAGCCGTCCCGAGGCAGCCCTGGCACAGGGCCGCTTGCTGGTGGAAAGCATCTGTCGCCGCTTCGGCGTGCGTTTTCAGCCAATCATGATTTTCCCTTACGAGCGTGCCACCCCCGAGACCATGCGCCGCCTCAAGCGCGCGGGTTTTATCGCCAGCGTCGAAAGCCTGGACAACGGCGGCGCCGAGGAGACTCATCTGCCGCCTTTTTTGCGTTATTCCAGCCCGTTTCAAAGCCTTTACGCAGGTCTCTTTCCGGTCTTGCGCCGCCACGCTCTAACTACCCTGAACTACGACCGCATGCTGGCCCTGGGCGCCCTCGAGCTACCCATTATCGCCGCCGCGCATCCGGGCGACTTCGGCCTGCGCCATTTCAGACGCCTGCGCGATGGCGGCAGCAAAGAACGCTTCGACAAGGTCCTGATGTTCGCCGCCAGCAAAGGGCTGCGCTCGCGCTCGCTGGAAGAAATCGCCGTGGAGCTGCTGGGAGAGCCGGCCTTGGGCGACTAACTCGGGTCAGGAGGCATCGGCTGCCATGTTCGAGATCGATCAATCCGAACCCGCGCTGCGCCGGGGGCCTGCCCTGCGACCGCGCGCCGCTTACCAGCCCGTGCAAGAGATCGGCGCGATGGCGCTGCTGGGGTGGGCCGAGCACTGCGTGGAATGTGCCGCGCCCCAATGCTATGCGAGCTGCGACCTCTACCAACCCCGCCCCGACCGGCGCTGCCGCCGCTTCACGTACGGCGCGCTGAAGAACCCCGCCTTTCCTTGCCTGCGCGGTTACGGGGTGGAGGTGAGTTTCAAGAAATGGGGCAAGTTGGAAACGCTCGGCACGGCCGTGCTGCGCCCAGCCGCCGCGATCGTGCGCTGGGAGCGGATGGTTGAGCGCGGCGCGCCGCTGAGCAACCGGCTGGCCGGCCTGCTCTATCGCTGGTCGAACGACTGGCGCCATGCTCAATTGACCTATACCGCCGTCAACAAACTGCTGCGCCAGCTTGCTCGCCAACAGCCTGCCACTGCGCCCGACGCCTTTTTGCTGGAGGTCTACAATCCAGGCGAACAACCAGTCGCGCTGCAGATCGTCTTCCGGGTCTCGCCCGAAGCGATCGCTAGCCGCGCGCGCCCGGCCCCGATTATCAGAACTTGCACCTTGCCTCCCGGCTACTCGCGCCATGAAATCGATGGGGCGCAGCTTCGTCCGCTGCTGGAGTGCGCCATGCCCTTTCTCATCTCGCTGCAACCCGAGGGCGACGAAGAGGCTCACCTGGTCTTCCTGACCGCGGACCTGGTGCGCTGGAGCAAACCGCGCCCGGCCGCGGGCGGTGCGATCAAATGCGTGGTGTGGGATCTGGACAACACCCTGTGGGAGGGCGTTTTGGTCGAGGGCGATCAGGTGCGCTTGCGCGCCGGGATGCCTGAGCTGCTACAAGAACTTGACCAGCGCGGGATCTTGCATAGCATCGCCAGCAAAAACGACCACGCCGCCGCGCTCAAACACTTGACCGAACTGGGGGTGGCCGACTATTTCCTCTATCCGCAAATCGATTGGCAACCCAAGAGTCTCAAGCTCAAAGCGATCGCCCAGGCGCTTAACCTGGGCCTGGACAGCTTCGCCTTCATCGACGACAACCCGTTTGAACTGGCCGAAGTCGCCCAAGCCTTGCCCGCCGTGCTCGGCCTGGGCGCCGACCGCATCCCCACCCTGCTTGGCGATCCGCGCTTTGCGGGCAGCACCACTGCCGAGGCCCGCCAACGCCGGCGCCTGTACCAGCGACAAATCGAGCGCGAGCAGGATCTGCAGGCCTTCGGCGAGGACTACCTGGGCTTTCTGGCCAGTTGCGCGATGGTGCTGGAGCTCAGTGGCTACCATCCTGACGACGAACAACGGATCGCGGAGCTGGCACAGCGCACCAATCAGCTCAATTTTTCGGGCCACAAGTACACCCGCGAAGAACTCGCCAAAGTGCTGGCGGATGCGCGTCTGGACAAGTACGTCCTGCGTTGTTCGGATCGCTACGGCGAATACGGAACGGTGGGTTTCTGCGTAGTTCGTTCTGCTCCCGAGATTGAAATAATCGACTTCATGCTTTCCTGCCGGGTGCAGAGTCGGATGGTGGAGCAGGCCTTCCTGGGGCATCTGCTGACCCATCACAACCCGAGTGGCGCTACCCGTTTGCGGCTGAACTTTCGCACTACTCAACGCAATCAGCCGGCACGCGCGGTTCTGGAAGCGCTGGGCGCCAACCTGAGCGAAAATGGCGGCGCGCTTTTGACCCTCGCGCTGGACCGCTTGCGCTGCCAATTCGTGAGCGTGCGCTGCGCGGCTTGTGCGCAAACGCCCACGGCCTGAAAGAAAGCGCACCCCGATGGCCGGAAGGCGCCTGAATCGACTCATCAAGCTTCTCGCAGCGGGTCTGTATTGGTCCGCGCTGGAGCTGCGCGACGCCGGCCTGCGCTGTTTGGGGCGTCGGCCACCGCCCCGGGTCACGATCATCTACTATCACCAGGTCACCGCCGGCGAGCGCGCGCGCCTGGCTTGGCAGATGGAGCATCTGCGCCGCTGGTGCAAGCCGATCCCAGCCGGTCACGCTGAGCCCTTGGCGAGCGGGCGCTGGGTGGCGGTCACAGCCGATGACGGTTGGCTCAGCTTTGTACAAAATGCTCTGCCCGAAGCATTATCCCGCGCAATCCCGGTTACCATTTTCGTAATCGCCGGCCACCTTGGAGATTGGGCCGCTAACGCCAGCGACGACAGCGATCGCCTGCTGTCGGGCGCCGAAGTCACAGCCCTGAGCGGCCCGATGGTTACTATCGGCTCCCATACCCTCTCGCATCGCATGCTGCCCGGCCTGGCGCGCGCCGAAGCCTGGCGCGAGCTGGCCCTGGCACGGCCCCGGCTGGAAGCGGTCTGTGGCGCAACGGTCGATCTGTTTGCCTTTCCCTTCGGCGAGTGCGACGAGGCCTCGCTGGAGCTCTGCCGCCAGGCGGGCTATCGGCGAGTATTCAGCGGCTTGCCGCAAGCGGCGCTAGGCGACCCTGCCGAATTCGCCTGCGGGCGGGTGCGCGTGGACCCTGATAATTGGCGGCTGGAGTTTCACCTCAAGATTGTCGGCGGCTATGCCTGGGTGGGCCGCGCAGTTCGTCTTCGCCGGCGTTTGCGGGCTGCCCTGGGAAAGCCGCGAGTCGCTCTCTGAACCGCGCTTCAACCGCGCACCGCTTGCCAGACCGCCCCTGTATATTGTTCCGAGGGATCGGTTGCAGTTTGCGCCGCGGTCTTGACCCGCAGACGCTGGAGTTCCATCACAGCCCACACCAGGGTCAATAGAATGCCCTCGAAATACCGACAATCGGGCACCGATTCGGTCAAGTTGAAAAGCATCAAGGGCAAAAAGCTGACCAAGCCCAATCCGCGAAGCTCCCACGGATCGCGATTCGGGAAAAAACAATCGAGCACGGGACGCCACATGAAAAACAGCCAAAACAGCATCGCCGGCAAGCCCAACCCGACCGCACGCGAGAGATAGCCGTCGTGAATCGAGCTGTAGGCTCCTTCGCCCCAGACCATATCCCAGCTTTGAAAATCGGGTTGGGCGAAGATTTGCCCGTCTACCTCGTAACCGTAGCCCAGTAGCGGACGTTCTCCGATGCTTTTGAGCGCATAGCTCCAGGCCACGTTCCGGCCGGTGAAGGTCCCCAGCCCGCGATTGGCATAGTTGAGCGAGGAGGGAACTTCCGCCACTGCCAGCGCCAGGCCCAAACCCATCGCGCCCAGTGCCAACACGGCCTTGACGCGGTAACGCCAAACCAGGTAGGCAGCGCCTCCCAGCGCAATCGCCATCAGCGCGCCGCGCGAATCGGCCATCGCGGCCAGAATTACCGAACCTGCCATCGCGGCGATACCGGCCGGCCGCGCCCAGCCTCGCAGGGTCGGCCAACAGGCGAAGCCGCTAGCCATCGTGGCCAGCATCAAGGCGCCAATCTCGTTGGGCTGGCTGAAGATTCCCTCGAAACGCTCGATGCCCGCGGCGGGATCATACAGCCAGGAGATAGTGCCCGGGAAAAAGACCAAGAGGACGAAGTTGGCCATTATCACCACGCCGCAGCCGAGCATCAGCACTCCGATCGCGCGCCGAGCCTGAACCGGGCCGTCGATGCCTTCAACGATTGCGCAGACCGCGCAAAACGGCAGCAGTGAAGACAAGGCGCGGCCCAAAGATACCTCGGGTAGTAGCGAATAGCCGGCGCTGAGCATCGCCCACAGCAGATAAAGGCCGTAATCGCGAAACCCACCCTGCCACAAGAGTTTCGAGCACCATACTCGCGGAATCAGCGGAAGGCAAAACAGTGCTACCAGCGGATAGCGAATCAGTGCGCCCAGCGCATTTTGCTGATCGCCAACTACCGTGCTGGCGGTCAGAGCCTCGATGATCACCAGCGGAAGTAATACCCAGTGGGGGTGACGAGTGGTGTAACGGATGGCTTTAGTCAGAACCAACCCGCCTATTACTGCGCCCGCAACCGCCAAAGCGGCCACAGGAAAAAGAAAATATCCCAGCACGCCGAGCAGAACGATCGTCGCGACGATCGTAGCCATCCCGTCACCTCGCCGGCCTGGCGCGCGTATGGCCCGTCCTGGTGGCAAACAGAGTGCCGCGGCCGGCGTTTAAACCCTAGGCTGGCAAGCCATTACAGGCTGTCGTCGAGGCGCCGTGAAGAGACGAGAATCGTCACAATTGAGCGCGAGACAAGGGGTAAAGTGGCACTTTGTAACACGCGCGTTACGCGGACGGGGGCGCATCAGGCCGCTCTGGCCGCGCCCCCCGTCAATCAATCAAAAGCCGGGCTGAGCCCAGGTCTGGTCGTTCAGGATCTGTTGAACTTGAGAGATATAGCTTTGGGCGCCGCTGTCGTACCATCCGCCGCTATACCACTGTCCCACGCATCCCCAGAGCATATAGTTAGTCCTTCCAGTCTGGGGATAACTACCGCTGTCAAGGTAGGACATTTGACCGTCAAAACAGGCCCGCTGCTGGGCGAGCTTGTAATCCACGTTGAATGCCGTGGACTGCGCCGCATAGGGCACCGTCGAGGGGTAGTTATTGGTGGTATCTTTGATCTGCAGGATTCCCAGGCTGATACCTCCATCGCCGTCGCCGCTTTGATGCCAATGAGTTTCATTGACCGCGATAGCGCGCACCACATTTGCGTCAAAACCCCATTTACAAGCTCCCCATTGCAGGATTTCATCGGTCGTGCCGGTAAAGTTTCCGGTCACTCGCTGCAAATAGGAGCCGGGCGCGCCGCCCTCGCCCGAAGCGACGATTGCATCGTAGTTCTGCAACCACCAACCTGGTGGCGTGGTCTGATTGTAACTGGCATTGCCGGGGCGCGGCTCCCATGAAGAGTACGAAATCATGTTGGCGCACTGACTGCCACTGGGAAGTGACGCTCCTGGCGGCAGCGTGCCCAGGGTAGCCAGATAGGAGGGCCCATCCGAGGAAGCACCCGAACCGCTCGATTGCGCGGTCGAAGTAGTGCCGCTGCCCGTAGTCCCACTCCCACTTGAGACAGTAACCGGGATCGAACTCTGGGCCATCACCTGGGAGCTGGAATTGAAGGCAGTCACCGAGATGGTATGCTGGCCGTTGGTCGCCCCGCTGGTATCCCAGTTGAAGCTGAAAGGGGGCGAGGAAGCCAGGTAGTTGCCATCGACATACACATCGACCCATTCCACGTTGCTCGCCGCCGACACGTCGATACTCACCGAGCCCGATACCGAAGCCCCGGAGGAGGGAGCGGTAATCGAGACCACCGAGGAGGAGCCCTGCGACAAGGCCGAGGGCGCGGGATCGCTATTACTGACCGACACGTTAGTGGAAGCTTCGCCTACCGGCGCATCGCTTGAATCAAAGGCGCTTACCGCGATCGTATGATTGCCATCCGGAACCGAAGTGGAGTCCCAACTAAAATCGTACGGTGGCGAAGAGGTCCAATAATTGCCGTCTACATACACGTCAACCCACTCCACGTTGCTACCCACTTGGACGTTGACCGGCACCGAGCCCGAAACCGTGGATCCAGGCGAGGGTGTGCTGATTCCCACCGAACCGCCGGTGGTTTGACCATTGGCTACCTGTACCGTGACCGCGGCATAACCGTCGCCCTGATTGGAGTTGTTGTAGGCCTGAATGGAAATTGTATGGTTACCGTTGGGCACGTTGTTGGAGTTCCAGGAGAAATTGAACGGCGGAGAAGAGGTAAGGTAGTTTCCATCGACATACACGTTGACCCAGGCAACCGAGGCGCTGGGTTGAGCGGTAATCGTAACCGTGCCGCTGACGGTGTTACCGTCCGCCGGCGCGCTCAAGCTGACCGCGGCCCAAACCGAGCTGCAGATCGCAACCGCTTGCAGCAGAGCTACAAGCCCCAAGGACCCAAGAACCAACCCAATCTTTCCCACCCGGACGCGCTGCTTCAACACCATCTACTGAGCTCCTCGCTTGCCGGCTGCTCGCCGGGCTGTGCGCTCGTCGCCCCTCTTTGCCAACGCGCCGAGAAGCCGCGCGTTGGGCGAACCAAGCCAAAGACCTGGCAATCGAACGAACGCCTGTTAGGCAAAAGCGGTTAATGCGGGTCCATTGCAGACCCCGGCCGTCAGCCAGCAAGCTGCGTGCCCAAAACAAGCGTCAATGTCTGTAATGGTTTTTATGGACAGACGATCGCGAATCGTCTCACATTGGCACAGATTGGTACATATTATAGTAGTAAATGAGACAGGAGAAACCGATTGTGCATCGATAACGACAGAGGTTCACTACTTGGTGAAAAAGGACACGTTAGCAGTTAGAAAATGCCGATTTAGTTCGGAAGTTGGCGAAATAGGAAAATGGCAATGATTACGTTCCGTACTCTGAAGACGCGACGGGCGCGGCGTCAGGCGCGGCGTTATGCATTTTGTGCGGGCAAGCTCGGCCTTAGCCCAGGCTGCACTGACTATTGGTGGGGAAAATGATCGCTGGTTAGCGCGGCGCGGGAGCCGATACGGCTTGGCGACCCAAACGCTGATTGATGCGATCGGCGTCGAGATCGATGGCCCGCGCCGCCGCCTGCGCCGCGACCGTGGCTCGTTGCGCCGCCGCAGTTGCCTGATCGGCCACTTGTTGCGCATGCGCGGCCGCCGCTTCGGCGCGTGCGGCCGCCGCTTGCGCGCGGGCCGCCTGAGCCTGGGCCTGGGCCAACTGCTGCTCGGATGCACAGGCGGCCAACCCTAGCGCGCCGGCCGCAATCAGCAGGCGCGCAGCCCAATGCCCACCATGAGCTGCCGTGAGCAAGCCCTCACGTGACGCTTGCCGGATTGGCACTCGATTGACCATTGTGCTCAGCCCGGCGCCAACGCGCTCAACGCGCGAAGATCGGGCAGCAGACTCTTGTCCGCTCGCACCGGCAGGATGCAGACGTGATTGGCCCCTTGGGCATAGTGAGCGTCCAGGCGGGCACGGATGCGGCTTTCATCGCCCCACGCCACGACCGCATCAACCAGGCGATCGCTACCCCCGTTGGCAAAGTCCTGGTCGCCAAAGCCGAGTCCCTTGAGCATGTTAACGTAGTTGGGAGCACGCAAATAAACCTTCATATAGTTACGCGCTCCTTCACGCGCCACCGCGGCGTCAGATTCCAGGATCACCGCCTGAGCGGGGCATAGCCACGCCTGCGGCCCCAGAATGGACCGGGCCTGGGCGGTGTGTTCGGGCGGGACGAAGTAGGTATGGGCCCCGCGCGCTTGCGTGCCCGCCAAGCCTAACATCCGGGGGAAGAGCGCGGCCAACAGAACAGGGGGCTCCTCTTTGGGTTGGGGCGCCATGTAGATACTGCTCTTCATCCGAGTCAGATACTGGCTCATATAGGAGAACGGCTTGTTGTATTCGAGCCCCCGCACCCGCAACAGATGCTGATGGCTGACGCCAATACCCAGGACAAAACGGCCGCCGGAAAGCTCGGCCAGAGTCCTGGCCCCCGCGTTCATGGTCATCGGATCGCGCGCCCAGATGTTGGCGATTCCGGTGGCTACAATCAGCCTTTGGGTGTTGGCCAGCAGAAAGCCACAGTGCGCCAGCGGTTCGCGCCCCACCGCTTCGGGAATCCACAACGCCGAATAGCCGAGTTTTTCGACTTGCCGTGCAAAATCGCGGCTCTGCGCACCATCCATTGCATCGTGAAAGAACCACACCCCTAAGCGGCCGATTTCCATAAGACCAACCCTCTGTGATTGGTGTAGCCGAGATTTCTGCGCGAGGCGAGCCAGGCCGATGCGCTCCAACCGACGCCCCGGTTCAGCCGCCTGCGCACGCGTGATAAGCTGCATGACAAAAGGCGGCAGCTATCGTTTCAGGCCCAGGCTATGTTTTGCACAAAATGTGGCGCCAATTTACCCTCCGATGCGACTATCTGCCCGGCGTGCGGCGCGGCCCGTGGCTCCCGTGGAGGCTCACACTTGCGGCGCTGGATGCTACTTGGAGTCGCGCTCTTTGGCCTGCTGGCGTTGGGCGCAATTATAGCTACCCAATTGTTTCATTCTGGGCGAACGGTGGCGGTGGCGGCGGCCGGCGCCAACCTCCTGGAGGGGACGCATTCGGTCCGCCCTCACCTCTCCAATGCCGCTGCCGGCCCTGCGATGCCCAATCTGTTCCTTCTGCCCAAGGCCGATCGGGGCTTCGCCGGCAGTTGGGGTGGTCACGTTCAGATTCAGGCCGCGACCAGCCAAATGGGTTATGCGCAGAGTTCGGAAGTGGCGATGAGCTATTACTTCGGCGAGCGCAACGGAGTGGTCTTCCTCAAAACCAACGTCTATGGCGACCCCAAATGGCCAGTCGTCAAAACCGCGGTCAAGGTGATCGACCCCAAGACGATTGAATTGCGGCTTGATTCCCTCTGCCGTTCCTGCGCACCCCAAGTTCGCCAACAAGAGGTGACTCGGCTCACCTTGATTGACCGTCAGCACATGCGCGCCCATTGCTACACCTACGCCTATAGCGTGGGCGATGGGCATGTTCAGCTTAACTACGACGGCACACTGCATCTGCTGACCGCGGCGGAGCTGGCCGCGATCGATCGCGAGGTGCAGCGCGGAAACTCGCTGTTGTCGACAATCAATAGCCGAACGGCACTGCCCAGCAGTTGAGGTCTTTGAGCCCGCGGCGGCTGCCGGCAGCGCTTGCTCGGTGCCGCCACGAGCGAGAAAGACCATCAGGTAGCCAACGCGCCTGTCGCGATAATCAGCGCGAGAGACTCCAGCCTGGCGCGATAGTTGCCGTCCACGTCAAAGGCCTTGCCCAGCACCAGCGGTCCCATCGAATGGCCCGCCGCGCTGGCAAAGTAGAGCAGCCCGGTGATGGCCGAAGCGTCGCCGACCCAGCGCCTGCGCGGCCACCAGCGCCACCAGCATATCGGCGCCCTGATCGAAGCCGACAGAACCGTGTAGCCGATCACCGGGAGCAGACCCTCGCTGTCAACCGGGCAGCGTGGAACTGGAATTGGCGCGGCCGCTCGCTAAAATGGGCCGATGCTCATGTCCAGTACCACTCCCGGTTGCCGCTTGCGCTGGCACGCCCTCCTGGTCTTGATTTCGCTCTTGTCTTGGCTGGCGGTTACGGCACCAGGGTGCGATTCCAAGCAGCCGGCGGTAACTATCGTTTCTCCCACGGGCAAGGCATTGGCCACGGTCGAGGTGGAACTCGCGCGCACCCGGACCCAGCGCGAGGTGGGGTTGATGTTTCGCAAACAGTTGGGCGCCGACCAAGGGATGTTGTTTGTGTTCGCGCAGCCTCAACCGCAAGCTTTCTGGATGCACAACACATTGATCCCGCTCGACATGCTCTTTGTGGGCGCCGACCGCCGTATCCTGGGAATCGTCGCCAACGCCACCCCGATGTCGGACCGCTCGCTCAGCGTGCGGGGCGAGACGCTCTACGTACTTGAGGTCAACGGCGGCTTTTGTGCCCGCCACGCAATCACCGCCGGCGACCGGTTTCAATTTGTCAACTTCGTACCCACCGCCGCCGACTGAAGGTCAAGCATCGACCTCGATGAGCCCGGCGCATGACAGTTCGGTCCGCTCGGCTCACCGTTTGGAACAACTCGAACCGTTGGCTGCCAGAATGACGTCAACCGGGCTGGCGGGAGTAGTCGCGACCATCGGTGTGCTTTTGTTACTGGGGCTGATCCTGGCTGCGGGAATCGTGCTGCGCACCAGCCGTCTTAGCCAAGTGCCAGCCGGCTTCAACCAGGACGAGGCCTGCAACGGTTACGATGCCCTGTGCCTTTTGCGCACGGGCCGCGATCAGCATGGCAATCGCTTTCCCATCTTGATCCAGGCTTTCAACGATTATCGCATGCCGCTGTTCGATTATTCGCTGATTGTTCCGGTGGCAATCGCGGGCCTGCACCCGGCCGTGGTACGCCTGGGCGCGGCCCTGTGGGGATGCGCGGACCTAATCGCGCTGGCGCTGCTGGCGGGTCTGCTGGTCGGGCTGCGCGGCGCGGTCATCGCCACTGCACTGATGGCTTTTTCGCCCTGGCATCTGCCGCTGAGCCGGATGGGCCATGAAGCCATTACCGCCAGTGCTACCGTCACCCTGGCGATGGCCTGTCTATTGCTCGCCGTCCGCCGCCAGCGCGGCCGCTGGCTGTTGGCGGCCGGCCTCTTCCTGGGCGCTTCGCTTTATTCCTACGCGATCACTAAAGCCTTCGTGCCATTGATGATGTTGTGGGTCGCGCTGATTTACTGGCGGCCACTGGCCTCCATGGCCCGCTGGGCGCTGAGCGCGACCGCGCTGACCGTCCTCAGCGCCGTCCCGCAGGCAATCGTGCTGTGGCGCCACCCGGCGCTGACCATGGCGCGTTACCATTCGATGGCGCCAGGCGCGGTGCTTCATCAGAACTGGAACCACGCCGCGCTCACCATCATTCATTCGTTGGCGCTGAGCTTCGCTCCCCGTTTTCTCTTCCTACGCGGCAGCCCTTGGGTCGAACTCCATCCGCCCGGCTTCGGCCAGCTCCTGGCCGCGCAGGCGGTGATGCTGGGTTTGGCGCTGTGCGCGCTGAGCGAGGCGCGCTATCGGCGCCCAGTGATTTTTCTTTTGGGCTGGCTGCTCCTGGCTGCTCTGCCGGGAGCGTTGATTCTGCCCCGCTTCCATCCTCAGCATCTGATTTTGATGGTGACTCCGTTGATGCTGCTGTCCGCCCTGGGGATGATTTTCCTCTTCGATTATCAGGCTGTGGGCACTGGGCTGCGCGCCATATCGGCGCTGCTGGTGCTGGTTGTTACGATGGTTCAGGCGATACGCTTCGCTACCTTTTATTTCACCCTTTATCCACCGCTGAGCGCCTACCAGTTCCAGTATGGGCTAGGGACGGCGGTGCAATGGATCGCACGGGCACATCCCAGCGGGCCGGTAGTGATGAGCGACCTGATCAACCAGCCTTACATTTATGTCTTGTTTTTCACAGACTACCCACCCGCCCGCTTTCAACATCAGGCCCTCGATCAGAGCCCGGAGCTGTTCGCTCCAGTGCGCCATTTCGATCGCTACTACTTCGTCAACCCCGCCGCGGCCTACGCCCGTCTGGCGCACGGAGCCTTTCTGTTCACCGGCTATCAAGATACCCCCGCGCCACCCACCCTTGTGGTCCCGGGATTCGCCGGTGCCCCAGGCTACGAGGCCTATCCGGCGTATAAGATTTTGCTGAAATAGATTCCTGCCACAAGCACAGAGAGAGGAAAGAAATCAGGACTGCTGGCCGAGCCGAACGGCGGCTTCCAGAGCGGCCAACCGTTCGCGGATATCGAGGGTTTGGTCGATACGCCGGGTGGTCTCCGAGGCACGCTCCTTGAGCGTGTCGATCCGATCGCCGACCGAGTCGAAGCCGGCACGCATTTCCCGGCGCAGCGCATCCATACGCTCGTCGTGCGAGCGAAATCCTACCTGCATCTCAACGCGCAGCGTATCCATTCGCTCGTCGTGCGAGCGAAACCCTGCCTGCATCTCGCCACGCAGCCCATCCAGGCGTTCGTCATGCGAACGGAACCCCGTCTGCATCTCGCCACGCAGCGTATCCATCCGTTCGTCGTGCGAGCGAAATCCCGCCTGCATCTCGCCACGCAGCCCATCCAGGCGTTCGTCATACGAACGAAACCCAGCCTGCATCTCGCCACGCAGCGTATCGAATTTGGCGTCGACTGCGCCTATCTTGATATCCAATGCGCCAATCTTGGTATCCAGCGCGGCAATCTTGGTATCCAGCGCGCTAATCTCGCTCTTGACTCCCGAGATCTCGCCCCTGATGCCGGCGATATCGCCCTTGATCCGCTCAAGTTCGGGAGCGATCAGGTCCTGGATCGCCTGCTTGACGGCTTCGTAGGTGTTTTTCAGGGGCATGATTTGCAACTGTACCGTAATCCGGTGGCTTTCGGAAAGGTCGTGGCCTCCCTTGCCACCGGGCGCTGCTTTGACAGCGTGCGCGCGCCTTGCTTGGATGGCTAAGGTAGGCGTTGGAGCGATGGGCCTTAAAGAAACCCTGCAGCGGATGGAAGATTTGGAGCGCCAGGCCGAAGCCGGCGGCGGCGCGGCCCGGCTGGAGCGCCAGCGCGCGGGCGGGCGATTGAGCGCGCGCGAGCGGGTCGAGGCCCTGCTCGATCCCGAGTCCTTCGTCGAGTTGGACAAGTTCAAGACCCATCGCGCCAGCGATTTTGGCATGGACCAGCGCCGCATCCCCGGCGACGGTGTGGTAACCGGCTACGGTCGGATTGACGGGCGCCAGGTCTGTGTCTTCTCCCAGGACTTCACTGTCTTCGGCGGCAGCCTGTCGGGCGCCTTTGCCGAGAAGGTTTGCAAAGTGATGGATCTGGCGACCAGCGTAGGTTGCCCGATCATCGGACTCAACGATTCCGCCGGCGCCCGAATCCACGAGGGGGTGGTCTCTCTGGCCGGCTACGCCGATATCTTCTTGCGCAACGTGATGGCCTCCGGCGTGGTGCCGCAAATCTCGGCGATCATGGGGCCGTGCGCCGGGGGCGCGGTGTATTCGCCGGCGATGACCGATTTCGTCGTGATGGTGGAGCGCAGCTCCTTCATGTTCATCACCGGTCCCGACGTGATCCGAGCCACGACCCACGAAGAGGTGACGATGGAACAGCTCGGCGGCGCCGACACCCACGCCCTGCGTTCGGGAGTCTGTCATCTGGAGCAACCCGACGATCGCTCCGCGCTGCAAGCCATTCGCCATTTGCTCGGCTTCATGCCAGCCAACAACCTGGAAGACCCGCCCAGCCGCGCCTGCAACGACGATCCTCAGCGCCGGGACCCCGAGCTGGATACGATCGTGCCGGAAAGTCCGACCAAACCCTACGATATGCGCGAGATCATCCGGCGGGTGGTCGACGAAGGCGAATTCTTCGAGCTCCAGCCGCGCTACGCCCAGAACATCTTGATTGGTTTTGCCCGCCTGGGCGGTTATTCCGTGGGAGTGGTCGCCAATCAACCGGCGGTTTTGGCCGGCTGCCTGGATATCGACGCTTCAGTAAAGGCCGCGCGCTTTGTGCGCTTTTGCGATTGCTTCAATATTCCTCTGGTAACCCTGGTCGATGTGCCGGGATTTCTGCCTGGCACCGCGCAGGAGTTCGGCGGGATTATCAAGCACGGGGCCAAGCTGCTATACGCCTACTGCGAGGCCACCGTACCCAAAGTCACCGTCATCACGCGCAAGGCTTACGGTGGCGCCTACGACGTGATGTCGTCCAAGCATCTACGCGGCGATTTCAATTTCGCCTACCCCACCGCCGAGATCGCCGTGATGGGACCCGAGGGTGCGATCAACATTGTATTCCGCGATCAGCTCAAGCAGGCCGCCGATGAAGTAGCCGAGCGCACCCGCCTGATCGAGGAATATCGGCGCGCCTTCGCCAATCCGTTCAAAGCCGCCGAGCTGGGTTATGTGGACGAAGTACTGCATCCGCGCGACACTCGCCCGCGGCTGATCGCCTCGCTGCGCGCGCTGGAAAACAAGCGTCAGCGCAATCCGCCGCGCAAGCACGGCAATATCCCGCTGTGAAGCGCACTCCCGCAAGGCCGTTGCCGCCATGTTCCAACGCATCCTGATCGCCAACCGCGGCGAGATCGCGCTGCGGGTGATTCGAGCCTGCCGCGACCTTGGGATCCAAACCGTGGCGGTCTTCTCCGAGGCCGATCGGGCCGCGGCGCACGTTCTGGCCGCCGACCTGGCGCTGCCTATCGGCCCCGCGCCGGCCAGCGAGAGTTATCTCAGTACTTCTCGTCTGATCGAAGCCGCCCGACGCTCCGGCGCGCAGGCAATCCATCCTGGCTACGGTTTTTTGTCCGAAAGCGCGCGCTTTGCTCGCGCCGTAAATGAGGCCGGGCTGGTCTTTATCGGCCCTTCGCCCGACGCGATCGAGCAAATGGGCGACAAGGTCGCGGCGCGCCGGCTGATGGCGGCCGCGGGCGTGCCGGTGGTCCCGGGCTCGCCGGGCCTGGTAACCGACGAAGCGGCGGTACGGGCCACCATCAAGGATATCGGGCTGCCGATCATGCTCAAGGCGGCCGGCGGCGGTGGGGGCAAAGGGATGCGCCTGGTGGAGGCGGACAAGGACGTTGGCCCCGCAATCCGCGCGGTGATGGGCGAGGCGCGCTCCGCTTTCGGCGACGCGCGCTTCTATGTGGAGCGATTCATTCAAAAGCCCCATCATATCGAGTTCCAGGTTTTCGCCGATCAAGCCGGCCGTACCGTCCATCTGTTCGAACGCGAATGCTCCATCCAGCGCCGCAACCAAAAGGTGGTGGAAGAAAGTCCATCGCCCACGATCACGCCCCAATTGCGCGCCGCGATGGGCGAGGTCGCCGTCAAAGCAGCCCGGGCGGTCAATTACACCGGCGCTGGCACGATTGAATTTCTCCTCGATAACCAGCGCAATTTCTATTTTTTGGAGATGAACACTCGCATTCAGGTCGAGCATCCGATAACCGAGCTGGTGACCGGGACCGATCTGGTGCGGGCGCAGATAGAGGTCGCCGCCGGGTTGCCACTGCCCTTTCGCCAGGAAGCGCTGCGCCAATCGGGTTGGGCCCTGGAGTGTCGCATCTACGCCGAGGACGCTCGCCATGACTTCGCGCCGGCCCCAGGTCACATCACGCGCCTGCGCCTGCCCGAAGGACCTGGCGTGCGCAATGATTGCGGCGTGCAAGAGGGCGGCGAAGTCTCCACCTATTACGACCCGATGATCGCCAAACTGGCGGTGTGGGGCGGCGATCGGGCGCAGGCGCTGAGCCGGATGCGGCGGGCGCTGAACGAGTACGAGATCGCCGGCAGCCTGCGCACCAATCTGGAATTCCATCGCTGGCTGATGGACCATCCCCGCTTTTCGGCCGGCGACTACGACATCGGCTTTATCCACGACGAGTATCGGCCCAGCGCCACCGACGCGGTGGAAACGCCCCTGTTGGCGGCGGCGCTGGCGGCCGCGCTGACCAGCGCACGCCGCAGTCAGAGCAGGCCGGCCGCGCCACTCGATACCGCCTCGAGCTGGAAGACGTTGAGCCGATTGGAGTGGCTTGGGCGCCGTTAGGCGATGGGATGAAGCGCCGCGGGTTGGTAAATGGCGCCGTTTTCGAATTCAGCGCGCGCGAGCCGGCGCCCGGAAGCTGGTGCGTGGAGCTGGACGGAACGCAATTCCAGCTCCAGTTGCAAGAGCTTTCCCCTGGTCGCTTTTCCATCCTGCTTGACGACTGCTCTCTGCTCGTGGACCTCGTCGCGCACGCCAACCGCTTCGAAATCCAGATCGCGGGACACACGCTGTGGCTCGATTTAGACCCGGCCCAAGCTCCCAGCCCGCGCCAAGCGCAAGCCGGAGGAGCGCTGGAAATCAAGGCGATGATGCCCGGTCGGGTGGTGGAAGTGTTGGTCGCCCCTCAAGCCCAGGTCGAGGCCGAGCAGGGCTTGGTGGTGATCGAGGCGATGAAGATGGAAAATGAAATTCGTGCGCCCCGGGCCGGTCGGATAGTTGCAGTCAAGGTGGCGGCCGGGCAAACCGTCGAAACCGGACAGGTCCTGATCATCCTGCAATAAGCGGACGAGGTCGGCGATGGCTGAAGACAAGTTGGCACTGGCGCGCCGGCACTGGCAGGAGCAGGTGCTCGAGCCGGCCCTGGCGCGCAGCGGCGAGCGGCGCCAGCGGTTTGCAACCAGCTCGGACCTGGAACTGCGCCGGCTGTATGACCCTGCTGACCTGAGCGATTTCGACTACCTGCGCGATCTGGGCTTTCCAGGCGCCTATCCGTTCACCCGCGGAGTTCAGCCGACGATGTATCGCGGGCGGCTGTGGACGATGCGCCAGTATGCCGGCTACGGCACCGCCGAGGAGGCCAATCGCCGTTACCGCTTCCTTTTCGAGCAGGGACAGACCGGCTTGTCGGTAGCCTTCGATCTGCCCACGCAGATGGGCCGCGACGCCGACCATCCGTTGGCCCAAGGCGAGGTGGGCCGAGTCGGGGTGGCGATTGGCGCGCTGCCCGACATGGAACGGCTGCTGGAGGGCTTGCCGCTGGATCGGATTTCGACCTCGATGACGATCAACGCAACCGCCCCCATCCTGCTCGCGCTCTATCTGGTCGTGGCGCAGCGGCGCGCGGTAGCCTGGAACAAGCTCAACGGCACGATTCAAAACGACATCCTCAAGGAATACGTCGCTCGCGGCACCTATATTTACCCGCCGCGCCCTTCGATGCGGCTGATCACCGATACCTTCGCCTTCACTAGCCGCGAGGTGCCCAATTGGAACCCCATTTCGATCTCGGGCTACCATATGCGCGAGGCCGGCTCGACCGCGGCTCAAGAATTGGCCTTCACTCTGGCCAACGCGGTCGCCTACGTTGAAGCAGCGCTAGCGGCGGGGCTGGCAGTGGACAGCTTCGCGCCCCGCCTGTCGTTTTTTTTCAACGTCCACAACAATTTCTTCGAGGAGATCGCCAAATTTCGCGCCGCACGCCGGATGTGGGCGCGGATCATGAAGGAGCGCTTTGGCGCGCGCCTGGGCCATTCGATGGCGTTGCGCTTTCATGCCCAGACCGCCGGCGTGACGCTGGCCGCCCACCAGGTCGACAACAACGCGGTGCGGGTGGCTTTGCAAGCGCTGGCCGCGGTTCTGGGCGGCACGCAATCGCTGCACACCAACGCCAAGGACGAGGCGCTGGCGCTACCCACCGAGGGCTCGGCCTTGCTCGCCCTGCGCACCCAACAGATAATCGCGCACGAGACGGAGGTCGATTCCACCGTCGATCCGCTGGCCGGCTCCTATTTCGTGGAGCGGCTCACAAGCGATTTGGAAACTCAGGCGCGGCAATATCTTTCGCGAATCGATGAGCTGGGCGGCGCGGTGGCGGCGATCGAGCAGGGCTACATGCAGCGCGAGATTCAAAACGCGGCCTATCGCTACCAGCGCGAGGTCGAAAGCGGCCAGCGCGTCGTGGTCGGAGTCAACCGCTATCGCAGCCAGGACGAAGCGCCGATCGAGCTCTTGCGAGTCGATCCCGAGTTGGAGCAAAAGCAGCACGAGCGCCTGGCCCAGTTGCGCATCGGGCGCGATCGCGCCGCTACCGCGCGCGCGCTGGCTGAAGTCCAACGCTGCGCCCGGACGAGCGACAATCTGCTGCCCGCGATCCTGGAAGCCGTACGCGCGCTGGCCACGGTGGGTGAAATCGCCGACGCCTTGCGCGCGGTTTTCGGCGAATATCGCCCCGGCCAGGAGTTTTAACCCGCCGGTCTATTGCGAGAGCCCGCCCTCGCATTCATCATAAGAATTCGGATTTAAGCGCAAGGGGAGAAGAACCAGCATGGGGCCAGTCGGCAACGCAGTGTTTCTGACCAGAGGGGTGGGTAAACACCGCGAGAAGCTCACCTCCTTTGAGTTGGCGTTGCGCGCCGCCGGGATTGCCGAGTACAACCTGGTGCGGGTCAGTTCGATCTTTCCGCCCAACTGCCGGCTGATTCCGCAGCAGGAAGGGCTCAAGTACCTCACCCCGGGCCAGATCGTCTACACCGTGATGCACGACAACGCGACCAATGAGCCCCATCGCCTGATGGCAGCTTCGGTCGGGCTGGCGATTCCGGCCAATTCCTCCCAATACGGCTATTTGTCCGAGCACCACAGCTTCGGCGAGACCGAGCAGAAGGCGGGCGACTACGCCGAGGATCTGGCGGCCTCGATGCTAGCCACGATCCTGGGGGTGGACTTCGACCCCAACGTGGGTTACGACGAGCGCAAGGACATCTGGCGAATGTCGGATAAAATCGTCACTACGCGCAACGTGACTCAGTCCGCGATCGGCGATCGCGATGGTCTGTGGACCACCGTGGTTGCGGCCGCGGTCTTCGTGGTGGTGCCTGACAATCGTTAATCGCGGCAGATAATTTCGTCGCACACGCACCGATGTCCGACAAGCGCAGGCAACAGACTCAGATGAGTGAGGCAAAAACAGTCCCTGGCGGCGGACAAACTGCGCTACCGCCCGAGCCGCTGACCCTGGACGGGGCGGCAATCTTGCATCAAATGATGCGGGTCAAGTGGGCCGCCTGGAAAACCCTCGAACCCCATGTCCGCAACCGGGCTATAGCCGAAGCCGAGACCTTGCTGGCGCAAACCAGTGCCGGTCACAGCGCTCTGTTTTCCCTGCTCGGCCACAAAGGCGATTTGATGCTGGTCCATTTCCGCCCCGGTTTCGGGGCTCTCCAGGAGGCCGAGCGCCAATGGCAGAGGCTGGAGTTGGCGGATTTCTGCGAATACGCCGGCTCTTATCTCTCGGTAGTGGAACTGGGCCTGTACGAAGCCTCGCTCAAGCTCTACCAAGCCCTGGCACAGGAGGGGATCGCTCCCGGCAGCCCACAATGGCACGAGCAGGTGAACAGCGAGCGCTCGCGCCTGCGCGGAATGCTGGCCGGGCGTCTGTCGCCCGCGATTCCCGAGCGCCGCTACCTGTGCTTCTACCCTATGGACAAGCGCAGGGGCGAGCAGCGCAATTGGTACGAATTGCCGATCGCCCGGCGCCAGGAACTGATGCATGACCACGGGCTTATCGGGCGCAAGTACGCGGGTCAGGTGACTCAGATAATTTCCGGGTCGATCGGGTTGGATGATTGGGAATGGGGCGTGGACCTTTTCGCCGACGATCCTCTGGTCTTCAAAAAACTCATCTACGAGATGCGCTTTGATAGCGCCAGCGCCGCCTACGCCGCATTCGGGACATTCTACCTGGGGCTGCGAATTCGCCCCGGCGAGTTGGCCCAGGCCCTGCTGCTCTAGCGGGGCGCATCACAGGGAGCGGGATTTTGGCCAGCGCAATCGTCGTGCACCGCCATGGCGGACCTGAAGTCCTGCAATACCAGGAGTTGGAACTGCGCCCGCCGGCCGCGGGCGAAGTGGTCGTGCGCCATTCCGTGATCGCGGTCAACTACGCTGACATCTATCAACGCACCGGCCAATTTGGCGAAGAGGACTCTCCGCCCTTGCCCCTTATCCCGGGAATCCAGGGCGGCGGCGTGGTGGTCGCGCTGGGCCCCGGCGTGCACGGGCTTAAAGAAGGCGACCGGGTGGCCTATCCGGGACCGGTCGGATCCTACGCCAGCGATCGGGTGATTGCGGCCGATCGCCTGGTCAAGTCTCCGCCCGATCTCGACGACGAAACTCTGGCGGCCGCGATGGTGCGCGGCTTGACCGCCGAGTATCTGTTGCGCCGGCTCTACCGGGTGCAGCCTGGCGACACGATCCTGGTCCACGCCGCTGCCGGCGGGGTCGGTATGATCCTGTGCCAGTGGGGCAAATACCTGGGCGCTACCGTGATCGGCACCGTGAGCACGCCGGCCAAGGCCGAATTGATTCGCGCCTTAGGCTGCGATCATCCGATCGTCTATACCCAAGAGGACTTCGTCGCGCGGGTAATGGATCTGACCGGCGGCAAAGGCGTGGCGGTAGTTTACGACAGCGTGGGGCGCGACACCTTCGCCGGTTCGCTCCGATGCCTGCAGCCGCGCGCGATGGCAATCAACTACGGCACCGCCTCGGGCCAGGTCGAGCCCTTGCCCCTGCAGCGCCTCCATCGCAAGGCGCTAATCGTCACGCGTCCCACTCTGCCCGCGTGGATCGCCACGCGGGCCGAACTCGACGCCGCGGTGGCGGCGGTCTTCGAGGCCCTGCGGCAAAAAATCTTCACGGTTCCGGTAACCGCGCGCTATCCCTTGGCTGAGGCTGCGCAAGCTCACCGTGCGCTGGAAAGCCGCGCGACCACCGGCGCGCTGGTCCTGCTTCCCCAATAGCGCCGGTTCGTTGCTGGATGAGATCCGAAAGCCGGCGTTATCGCTCGGTGCCGGGGTGTCCCGATGTGGAATCCCGCAAATAACTCGCAGCGAGCCGTGTCGAAACATCTCGCGCAGTTACTCACCGGGGCGGAGATCGGGAGTCGGAGGGAAGCGAGCGGAAGCGAAGGATCTCGGTAAGGCTGGCAACCCCTTGGCATCGCGTAGCATGCCAGGGCGAGCGGTTTCTGCCGGCGAAGTACTCCCCTTCGATAACTTTTTCCCTGGGAGTTCACGCAATGCAGAAATTTGGAAAAATGGCTTGCTTCACAAAGTAGCAAGGGGCGTTGGTCGAGCGCCTGAGGCTGCGGAACGATTAGCGCTTACGGTCATTTGCGCCGAACTCTCAGGCGTTAAGATGCACTGGGGACAGGCTCGGGGCGATCTTCGATGCGTGGCATATCGCCGTCGGATGCTCGCCACGACATCGAGGAGCGGAGCCTGGCGGATGCGGGCCGGGCGGTCCGCATCGGCTTCCGGTTATTTGCTGGCGATCAGGATCGCGGCTGGAGACTGGTCGTGTCGCCAAGGGGTTTCGCAGTGTCGAAAGCCCGCCTGCGCCAGCCATTGCAGATGGGCGTCGATACCGCCTGGAGCCAATCCCAACAGATCGTAGTCCAAGAACAGTCCGCCGGGCTTGAGCAGCCCGTAGATTGCGCGGTACACCGCGCTCATCGCTTCCTGCGCCCGCAGATTATGAATCGCCAGCCCCGAGACCACCAAGTCGAAGGGACCGCCCGCGCGCGAACTCCAGGTGGAGTCGGTCAGGTCAGCCAACACGCACCGGATCTTCGCGGCATGAGCGGCCAAGCGGGCTCGCGCATGCTCGAACATCGGCGCGGAAAAATCCTGCAGCGTCACTCGCGCGTTGGGAAAGCGGCGGAAGACCTCTGCGCTGACCAAGCCATAGCCCGCGCCGACATCCAACACTTCCAAAGCTGCCTCGGGCGGAAAGGGCGCCAGTGCCAGCATCCGCGCGAGCAGCGGCCGCCGCTCATCGTCACGCGTCACGTCGCGCGCGATCCATTCAGCCACATATTCGGCTGAGTGCCAGTCGTGCTCTCCCATCGGAGGATGACCCGCGGGTGATTCCATTTTTGCACCTCGGCTGATTTTTTGACCTCAGCGACAATCCAGGCCCCGGCCCCTCGGCAGGATAGTACGACAGCGGCTGCGCGGACGAAAGCCGCGCGCGGCGGGCGGGCGGGCCGGAGCTACCCGCATGCGGCGCGTCACCTCAGGTTGCTCGCAGTTGTCTTCGGCTGCTAGGTTAAGCGGCTACTGACGATGGAAAAATCATTGCGCTTCTTTTGGACGTGGGTGGGGCTGTTGGTTCTGGCCCTGGCAGGGTTGGTGGGATGCGGCAGCGGGAGTAGCAGCAGCGCGCTGGGCTCGGCCCTCGCAGTGAGTAATCAAAGCGCCAGTAGCATCACCTTCTACGCGGCGGGGGCCAATGGCAACGTCGGCCCCAGCGCTACCCTGAGCGGCAGTTCCACCCAACTCAACGGACCTACCGGAATATCCTTCGACTCCAGTGGGCGGCTCTACGTCGCCAACTTCGGCGGCGGCACCAGCATCGGATCGATCGCGGTCTACAGCCCGGCCAGTTACAACAACGCCGCGCCACTCAGCCTGATCAGCGGCACCAACACCGGACTCGACCAACCGATGGGACTGGCAGTGGCCAACGGCACGATCTACGTCGCCAACTCCGGCAATAACAGCATTGCGACCTTTCCGGTCAGCGGCAACGGCAACATCGCACCCAGCACCCTGATCGCCGGCAGCTCCACTGGCCTCAATTTTCCCACTGGCATCGCGGTCGACGCGAGCGGCAACATCTACGTGGGCAATACCAACGGCGGCGCGGTCGATATTTTTTCCGCCCGCAGCTCGGGCAACGTGGCTCCCGCCAGCGCGATCAGCGGCAGCAATACCGGCCTAAACGGTCCTGCCGGGCTGGTCTTGGTCGGCGGCAAAATCTATGTCGCCAACCAGTTGGGCTTTACCCTCACCGTTTATCCAGTGGGCATCAACGGCAACCTGGCTCCCTCGCAGAGTATTTACGGTACGGGCAGCGGCCTCAACCAGCCGGTGGGGGTGGCCGCAGGCGCCGGTTCCATTTACGTGGCCAACCTGGCCAGTATCACCAGCTATCCGGCTAACGGCAACGGGCCGATCGCGCCCAGCGCCGTGCTGACGGGCGCTTCCACCGGGCTCGCCCATCCGGTGTTTTTAGCCATCCTGCCATAAGCTATAAAATCAGGGTGTGACTTGGATCGGGCGACCTGCTCACGCGGTCGCCGGGGGGTGTCTTCGATGGACGGACGAACGCTGCGCGGAAAGCGCATTCGAGAGCAGTTCAGAGCGCAGATCCTCGCCTCATACACGGAGTTGATGCGCGAGGGGACTGTTCTGCCGACGACGGTCGCGGTCGCGCGGCGGGCCGGGCTCTCGATTCGGGTCCTCTTCAAGCACTTTCCCGACGCCAACTCGTTGCGCCATGCCGTAGTCCACCAGCTTCTGGTCGAATCCCGCCGTCTAACGGCCCAGTCGATCGACTACTCGCAGCCGCTGGGCCAGCGGTTCATAACCTTTCTTGAGCACCATACCCGCATGTTGGAAACAATGACGCCCTTCCGCCGTGCCGGTCGCGTCCTGGAGTATTCCATGCCTTTGGTCGCAGCCTCCCTGCGGCGCGCTCGCCGGGACACCATTGGCAATATCGCGGTGGTCCTGGCACCGGAGATCTACCGCTTACTGCCCGCCAAGCGGAAGGAACTAATCGCCGGACTGCACACTATTTGCTGCTGGCCATCGTGGGAAAACCTGCGCGTGGTCCATCGCTTCAATCGGACCGCCGCCCGCCAGGTCATGGCGCAGTCTGCGCTAGCCCTGCTGCGTGAGGCTTTCGCCGCGCGCAGCGCCGAATTGGCACTCGGCGACAGACTCGCGCCCGCCGATCCCAACCGCCAATAAACCGCCCTCCAAAGATAGCGCCATCATGCCGTGCAGTAGCTGTGCATGGTTCCTCTTGACACTTGGCAGAAGCTGGGGTTAGCTGTATTAGCCATCGTTGACCAGTCATAACGGCGCTGGGCCGGGGCAGGACCAATCGGCGATGGGATTGGACCGGGGGGAAATGGAGGCCTTCGATGTATTCCAGTGAAGTGGTTATCGTCGAGCCCGACCGGTATCTGGTGGCATGTTACAACGACGGAAAGGTACAGGCCCGCCAGTTTCTCCATGGCCAACAGGTCCATCCCCGCGATGGTTTGGTCGCGGTTATCGAGGGGCATCTGCATTCGACCGGCGACTGCGCGTGGTGCGACCGAGTGCGCCATTTGTGCTGGTCGCGCCGTAGCTTCTAGCAGGCACTCCAGCGAATAACTTCACCGCGTGCTCGCGTCATCGCGCGAGCCGCTGAATCTTTTCCTATCATGTTGAGCCGGCGAGCAGCGTGAGCCTTGTCGAAACTTCTCACGCGCTCCTTCGCGCGATTACTCCCAGCAGCCGCGTTGGGCGCGTTGGCAGGCGGGGGCGAAAATCCACGCTCTGAGCGAAGCGAAGTCGAAAGATCTCGGACCACGTGGTGAGCCTCAGCATCGCAAAGCATGCCATAGATAGCGTACCAGTTTCTCTTGCCCGCGAAACTCCCCTTCGCTGATTGAGTTACGGGGACTCCACTCACTACGGGATCCCACTCACTATGACGGGTTCTCAGAATTCCCCCTGAATCCCCCAGCGTGCCAGCGCCGGGAACTCAGGGGGTAAGTGAATCTTGGAATCGGCTGCCCGTTTACCGAACCAGGCAGCGTTCGCGCCCATCAGATGGCGGCATCGACCGCATCCTCGCGTGTCAGCGGCTCAGGGCGCTTGTTGACCGGAATCCAGGCGCGCTGATTCTCGCCGATATAGATTTGGCGCGGGCGCGAAATTTTCTGTTCGGGGTCGCGCACCATTTCCGCCCATTGCGACAACCAGCCCGAGGTGCGCGGGATCGCGAACAAGACCGGGAACATGGCGGTGGGAAAACCCATCGCTTGATAGATAATGCCCGAGTAGAAGTCGACGTTGGGATAGAGCTTCCGACTGATGAAGTAGTCGTCTTGCAGCGCGATGCGCTCCAGCTCCAGCGCGATTTTGATTAGCGGATTAACCCCGGTCACCTCGAAAACTTCTTCCGCCACTCGCTTGATGATTTTCGCCCGCGGGTCGTAGTTCTTGTAGACCCGATGGCCGAAGCCCATCAGCAATTCCTCGCCTGCCTTCACCCGTTTGATCAGATCGGGGACGTGGTTGACCGAACCGATCTGCTCGAGCATCCGCACTACCGCTTCGTTGGCTCCGCCATGCAGCGGACCGTACAGCGCGCCGATCGCGGCCGCGGTGGCCGAATAGGGATCGGCTTGCGAACTTCCCACCGAACGCATCGCGTTGGTCGAGCAGTTCTGCTCGTGGTCGGCATGCAGTATGAAGAGCACGTCCAAAGCGCGCTCCAGCACCGGGTTGGGCTTATAGCTGTTCTCGGTCATCTTGAAGAGCATCGCCAGGAAGTTGCCGGTGTAACTTAGCTCGTTGTCCGGATAGATGTAGGGCAGGCCGCGGATATGGCGATAGGCCCAAGCGGCCAGGGTGGGCATCTTGCCGATCAGGCGGCGCGTCTGCAGGCGGCGCGACTCGATATCGTGGATATTGGCTGAGTCGGGATAAAAGGTGGACATTGCTCCCACCGTTCCCAGCAGCATCCCCATCGGATGAGCGTCGTAGCGAAAGCCCTCCATGAACACCTTGATGTTTTCATGCACCATGGTGTGGACTTTGATGTTGCGCTCCCACGCGCTGAAGTGTTTTTGGTCGGGCAGCTCACCCTTGACGATCAGGTAGGCGGTCTCCAGATAATTGCTGTGTTCCGCCAGATCCTCGATCGGATAGCCGCGGTAGCGCAAAATCCCGCGGTCGCCGTCGATATAGGTGATTTTGCTGCGACAGGAGGCAGTGTTCAGAAAAGAGGGATCGTAAGCCATCAGCCCGAAGTCGTCGGCGCCAACCTTGATCTTGCGCAGATCGTTGGCGCGAATCGTACCGTCCTCGATCGCGATTTCGTATTGCTTGCCGGTCCGATTATCGGTGATCGTCAGCGTGTCCTTAGCCATGGTTTGTTCCTCGAGCTTAAGCGTCGGTGCGCGCGTCCCGCTGTCAAATTACTGCCTGGCGCGGATTCGACCAAGTCCCGCCTGAAATTAAAAAATCGCCCAATTTCCTATCGTTTGGGCACCTGCGCCCGCTGCCCCAAGGCCACGCCTTGCGGCTTTCCACCCACCGCCAACATTATGGTAGCTTTGTCGCGCTACGGCGCCAACCGGCGCCCGGTTTCAGCCCCCAGAAGGGTGCGGCTCAGGCATGGTTGGACCAGCTTTTTCGCGCCCTGCCAGTGGACCTGGTTGTGCGCGCCGGCGGGCTTGATTGGCGAGGGATGTGGTTGTGAAGCTGGTGCTGTTCTCGGACCTGCATCTAGACGCGCCTTTTAGCGGGTTGCGGCCCGATTTGGCGCGAATGCGGCGCCAACGACTGCGCGAGGTCCTGCAGGCCATCGCCAACCTGACGCGGGAGAGCGGGGCCGACGCTTTGCTATGCGGCGGCGATCTATTCGAGCATCAACGCACCAGCGCCGACAGCGGCGCATTCTTGCGTCGATGCTTCGCCGACCTCCATCCGCTGCCGGTCTTCATCGCTCCCGGCAATCACGACTGGCTGGGGCCAGCCAGTCTTTACCGCATCGTCCAATGGAGTCCCAACGTCACCATCTTCGACCAGGATCGATTGACTCCGGTAACCCTGAGCGACGGCCTGACCCTGTGGGGCGCGGCCCATCGCGCGCCCGCCAACACGGACGGGTTTTTGGAGCGTTTCCGGATCGATCGCGGAGGCATCCATCTTGCCCTCTTTCACGGCTCGGAACTTGGCAGCCTGGGCTTTCAGGGCGAGGGCAAGATGCCTCATGCCCCGTTCCGCGCCGCGCAGATCGAGAACGCGGGAATCCATCACGCCTTCCTGGGCCATTACCATTCGCCTCGTGACGAGGAGCGCTTCACTTATCCCGGCAACCCCGAGCCCCTTAGCTTCGGCGAGCAGGGGAGGCGCGGGGCCGTAATCGTCACCGTGGCGGGCGATGGTTCGGTATCGCGCGAACGCCGTCTATTGGCGCTCACCCAACTCCACGACCTGCCGCTGGACCTGACCGGCTGTGCCAGCCAGCAGGAGGTCCGCGAGCGAGTGGCCCAGGCTATCCGCGGCCTGTCGGGCGTGGTGCGCGTGACCCTGGGCGGCGATCTCGCACCTGAGGTTGCCTTACGACCTCAGGATTTGAACGACGCAGCGCCCTGGCTGGATCAGTTGATCGTGCGTGAGGGGGCGTTGGGCGTAGCCTACGATATCGGACAAATCAAAGCCGAACCGACCGTGCGCGGCCAATTCGTGCGCGACGTCCTGGCGGCGCCCGATCTCGATGAAGGTTTGCGCCAGCGCATCCTGGTCACTGGTCTTCGCGCCCTCGACGGGCGCGAGGATCTGGAGCTGTAGGATGCGTTTTGAGTCGGTCAGCGCGATTGCCTTCGGCTGCCTGCGCGGGCAAAGCCTGGAATTGGCGCCGGGCTTCAACCTGATCTACGGCCTCAACGAGGCGGGTAAATCCACTTGGCACGCAGTGCTTTATGCGGCCCTATGCGGACGCAAGCACGCCAAAGGCCCGCCCTCAAAAGCAGACAAGGAATTCGCCGAGCGCTATCGGCCTTGGACGGGCGGCGAATGGAAAGTGCGCGCGGTAATCGTGCTGGAAGACGGCCGCCGTATCGAACTGCGCCAGGATCTCGAGGGTCAGGTCGATTGCAGCGCCACCGATCTTGGCTTGGGGCATGACGTGTCGAGCGAAATCATGTTCGAAGGTTCGCCCGACGCCTCGGTCTGGCTCGGCCTTGATCGGCGGGCTTTTCTGGCGACCGCCTGCGTGCGCCAGGCGCAACTCTTGAGCCTGCTCGCCAATGCCGGCCAGCTCCAGGAGCATCTGCAGCGCGCGGCCACCAGCGCAGGACGGGATCAAACCGCCGCCCGAGCCCTGGATCTGTTGGATCGATTTTTCTCCGAGCAAGTGGGTTTGGATAAGGCCAACGCCGTTAAACCGCTGCGCCAAGCCATCAACCGCTTGGAGCAGGCGCGGACAAGGCTGGCAGAGGCGCGGCTACAACGAGACGAGTTCGACAAACTGGCCAGACGAGCGCAGGAGGCCGAAAAAGACGCCACGGACTGCGAGGCCCGGGCGCGCGCGATCGAAGCCGGGATCGCGTGGCGCGCGGCACAAGAAGCCGTTCGCCGCCTGAATCGGGCGCGCGAACTGGCTGCGCGCCATCCCCAGGCGCCTGTGCCGGTAGCGCAGGATCTGGCACAGGAAGTGGTCGCAACCCTGACCCAATGGAAGCAACGGCCTGCGCTTGTGCCGCTGGATGGAATCGATAGCATCCCGTTACGAACGCAGCTCGACGCCCTGCCGGCGATGCCCAGTGGCGATACCGCGCCCCATCCCGAGTTCGTCGCGGCCGAGCGTGCTTACTTGGATGCCCAGGGCCAATTGGAGCTGCACCGCAGAGCCCAGCCCGAGAAGCTTGCGGGGCCACAAACCGGCGGTGCCAGTGCTTCGGAGCTGCGCGATTTGGCGCATGCGCTTTCGCTGCCTCCACCTGCGCCGTTGCCCGATCTGGACGCGCGCGCGAACGATCTGGGCACCCGACTGCGGCACGCCCACCGCGCCGGCGCGCTCGGCATCGGAGCCGCGGCGCTGATGCTGCTGTTGGCCGCCGGTGCGATCGCAATCCGCCAGCCTGCGTGGGCTGCGCTGGCAGGAACGCTATGCTTAATCGCGGGCGGCTTGGCCTATCGCAAGCGAATCGGGTTGGACGAGCTGGAGAAGGAACTGCGCGAGGTGGCATTGGCGCGCGAGCTGGCGGCCCATCAACAGCAGCAATGGCAGGCCCAGATCGAAGCGACGCGCGCACGCCTGCGTGAGCTGGGGCTGGAAGCGCGGGCGGAAGTACTCCTCGACTTGGCCGAGGCCTGCGATCGCGCCCAGATGGCGGCGGCGGCACTGGAGCGCTGGCAGGAAGACGACTACGAGCTGGCGAGAACGCAAACCATCGCCGCGCAAGCCGTGACCGCGCTGCTCGAAAATCGCGGCGTCACCCACATCGCCGATCTAGCGAACGCGATCCAAACCTATCGCGAGACTTGCGAGCGCAATGCGGCCCAGGCCGCGCAGGCGCGCCGGCGCGAGGATCTCCAGCATCAGCTCACGATGCGCTTGGCGGCCGAGGCGGCCTGTCGGCAGGCGCAGGACGCGCACGCGGCCGCCGCGGCTCGCCTCCGTCAGGCGGCACAGCGATGTGGCCTTGTGCCAGATGGCCAGGAGGATTCAGACGCGGACGCAATGGTCACCCGACTGAGCAAATGGCTGGCGGAACAAAAGCTGGCGGTCCAAGCCTATGAGGTTGCCTATCGCGAATGGGTGGAGCTGGGCGATTTGCTCAAGGGTCGCACGCTGGAGGAGATGGCGGCCGATACGGCGCGCAGCCGGCAAAGCGCGCTGGAACTGTGCGCTCAGCCTCCCGGCGAGCAACCGGCGACCGCCGAGGATCTGGCTCGTGCCGGCGAGGACCACAATCGAGCGCGCACGCGTGCCGACCAGCTCCACGGCCAGATGATCGAGCGCCAGCTCGGTCTGCCATCGCTGGCGGAGGCCGAAGAGGAGGTGGCGGCGGTGCAATCCGAGCTGGAGCGGGTACAGCGCTTGAAAGAAACGCTCATCCGCACCCGCGAATTTCTGGAACACGCGCAGGAGCAGGTCCATCGCGATATCGCGCCTGTACTGGCAACCGCCATCAGTCAACTGTTGCCCGAGGTGACCGGCGGGCGCTATCGCGAAGCGATCGTCGATCCGGCAAGCCTGATGGTGCGCGTGCGCGATCCTCAGGGTGACCTGCGCGAGGTGCCGCGCCTATCGCATGGCAGCGCCGAACAGATCTTCCTGTTGCTGCACGCCGCGCTGGCCAGTCATCTGACCAAGCCGGGCGAAGTCTGCCCGATGTTTTTGGACGACGTAACGGTCCATTTCGATTATCTCCGGGTCGCAGCCGTGATGGCAGTGCTGCATCAGCTAAGCCGCCAGCGCCAAGTTATCCTGTTCACCCAGGACCGGCGCGCGTACGAGTGGGCACAGGCCAATCACGACCCCACTCGCGACCGCCTCATCGAATTACCCGTTCCGACCTGAGGGCTCAGGCCACTCGAAAGCGGCTGTCGCCGTCGCGCGCAATCTGTTCCAACAGCCCCAGCTCCCACGTCAAGTAGGCGCGCATCGCGTCTTCAGTTCCCTGCCGATTCTGATAGGGGCGATACCAGACGTCCATCGGTTTGTCGGCGAGCAGCTCGGGCTGGCTGGTCAGGGCAAAGCCCGCCGCGCGCCATCCCGCGGTCCCGGCTTGTAAAACTAAAACCGGGCGCGTGGTGAGCTGAGTTAGGTCGGCGGCAGCAAAACGGGCCAGGACGCCATCGGGCGAGGTTGCCACCAGCGCACCTTCGCGCGGCAGACGGGGCAGCGCCTGCTCCAGACGCGCGCGGATCGCCCACCAGGCACCCTCGATATGGCCGGCGCGATATTCCAGGCTGGTGGCAAAATCGATAACCGTGGCCATGCCGCGCTCCAGCATTTCTTTCAAACGGCCTCCGTCGAGGCTGGCTACCTGCGCGGGCAGTGACAGGATTTCCGGCCGCTCGGGGCCAGTTTCCGGCGGCCTCGTGGCTAGGCTCTCGCGCAACACCAGAACTTCCCTCCAGCCCATCTGGAAAAGCCAGGAGGCGGTCATCCGGGCGCGCACTCCGTCGCTGTCGCCCAACACAAGCCGGCTTTTGAGCGTGCCCACGTATTGATCGGTGGCCTGCACCAATTGACCGCCCGGCGCGCTGCGCCAGCCCGCCGGATGGCCGGCCTCATATTCGAGCGGGGTGCGCACGTCGAAGCGAAAAAACGTCCGGTTAGGCTCCTGCTTTTGAAGCTCGGCCAATTCCTCCCAGCCGATTTCGCGCACGCCCAAGCGCTGGGCGAACTGTTTGGCGGCGGCTTGCGCTCGGTCCAGGCCGGCGGCCGAGGGCGGCGGCGCGACTTCATCACGATCATGCGCCAGCTCCAGACCCGCCAGACGCCAGCCCATGGTGCCGTTCTCCAGCGCAAAGACCGGGTTTTCCATCCCGGCGTTGATAAGCGACTGCGCGCCGATGATGCTACGGGTCCGGCCGGCGCAATTGACCACCACCGTGGCTGTGGCAGGCGCCAGATCGAAGGCGCGATAGACCAGCTCGGCGCCCGGACAATCCAGCGCGCCCGGAATACTCATTACCCGGAATTCATCCTGGGGCCGGCTGTCGAGGATGATTATTTCCTCGCCCCGCTCCAGCCGGCGCTTAAGCTCGGCGGGTTTGATCCGCGGCGTTTGGCGCTGATGTTCGACCACCTCGCCGAACGCCTTGCTGGGCACGTTGATGCCGCTGAAGATCTCATAGCCCGCGCTCCGCCAAGCCTCGACCCCACCCTGAAGCACGGCGACGTTCTTCCAGCCGAAATCCGATAGCCGGCGTGCAGCAAGCTGGGCAAGTTGACCGCCGTCGTGGTCGATGACGACGGCGCGGGTCTCGCGCCGCGGCACCAAGCTCGCGGCTCTCAACTCCAACCGGCTGAGCGGTAGCGAGCAGGCGAAGAGCAGGTGGCCGGTGGCAAAGAGTCCTTCCTCGCGCACGTCGAGCAGCGCCAGCTCCTCGCCGTCGCCGATCATCCGCTTTACCGTCGATGGGTCTATCTGCACGCGCTTATCCTCCTTCTGTCCTCAAGCGCTCGCGCGCAACGACGGTTCAGGGCAGGCGAGCTGGCATCAACCGTAGGGCTACAGGTCGGGGCTGGAAGGGAGGCGGCTTTCGCCCATCAGATATTCGTCGATACAGCGGGCGGCCTCACGCCCCTCCCAGATCGCCCACACCACCAGCGATTGCCCTCGGCGAGCATCGCCGGCGGCGAAAATTCCCGCTTCGCTGCTCATGTAATTGGCGTCACAGGCGATATTGCCGCGGGCGTCCAGCCTCAGCCCGAGCTGCGACACCGCGCCCTCGGTTTCGGGTCCGACAAAGCCCAGGGCCAGCAGGACCAGGTCGCATTCGATCTCGAAATCGGTGCCGGGCAGCTCCCGCATCACCATCCGCCCATCCTGACGCTGCCATTCAAGCCGCACTCCGTGCAGCCGTTTGACCCGTCCACCTTCGCCGGAAAAGCTCTTGGTGTTGATGCTCCAATCGCGGATGACGCCCTCTTCATGCGAGGTCGAGGTGCGCAGAATCATCGGCCATTGGGGCCACGGCATCTCGGCGGTGCGCTCTTCGGGCGGCTTGGCCAACAACTCGAATTGGGCGACCGACAGCGCGCCCTGGCGATTGGAAGTTCCCAGGCAATCCGAGCCGGTATCGCCACCGCCCAGGATCACCACCCGTTTGCCGTGGGCGCTGATCATCCGGCCGGGTGGGAGCGTATCGCCGAAATTAAGCTGGTTTTGCAGGGGCAGAAACTCCATGGCGAAATGGATGCCGTCGAGGTCGCGGCCGGGGATGCTGAGGTCGCGCGGCTTGGTGGCGCCGATAGTCAGGCAGACCGCGTCGAATTCCTCGCGCAGGCGCGCGGCGGGATAATCCGTTCCGACCGCGCAATTGGTGCGGAATTCCACGCCTTCGGCGGCTATCTGCTCGATCCGCCGCATCACGATCCATTTCTCCAGCTTGAAGTCCGGGATGCCGTAGGTCAAAAGACCACCGACCCGATCCGATCGCTCCATCACGGTGACGCGATGGCCGGCGCGCGCCAGTTGCTGAGCGCAGGCCAAGCCGGCGGGGCCCGATCCCACCACCGCGACCCGTTTGCCGGTGGCGCGGATTGCGCTCATCGGCGCGATCCAGCCTTCGGCGAAGGCGTGGTCGATGATGTTCTTCTCCAGCAGCTTAATCGTGACCGGATTGTTGTTGATGTTGAGGACGCAGGCTTCCTCGCAGGGCGCGGGACAGATCCGGCCGGTGAATTCGGGGAAATTGTTGGTGGCGTGCAGCCGGATTACGGCCTCGCGCCAGCGCCCGCGATAGACCAGGTCGTTCCAGTCGGGAATGATATTTCCCAGCGGGCAGCCTTTGTGGCAGAAGGGAATCCCGCAATCCATGCAGCGAGCGCCCTGCGCTCGCAGCTTGTCCTCGGGCATCTTCAGATCGAACTCGCGCCAATCCTTCAGCCGCTCCTTGACCGGCCTGCGCTGCGGCGCTTCGCGCGCGATTTCCAAAAAGCCCGTGATCTTGCCCATCGAAAACCCGTACTCCCAACCTTAAGACTGCGCGGCCACGAAGCCGTTTCGCACCCCGCCAACAGGCCAAAGGCGCGCCGACGTTAGACCGCGGCCAGCCGAATCGTTTCCGCATTGAGATGCTGGCGTTCGAGCACCTTGCGGTATTCGGCGGGCAGCACCTTGACGAACTTGCCCCGGAAGGCCTCCCAGTTATCCAGCAGTCGGCGGGCCAACGTGCTGTGGGTATATTGCATATGGCGCGTGATCAGGGTGTGAAGCTGCTGCGCCTCGCTCTCGCCGCTCAACTCGCACAGCTCTACCATGCTGGTGTTACAGCGCTGAGCAAAGGTACCGTCCTCGTCCATGACATAGGCTACGCCGCCGCTCATTCCGGCGGCGAAATTGCGTCCGGTACGCCCCAACACCACCACCAGGCCGCGGGTCATGTACTCGCAGCCGTGGTCGCCCACGCCTTCGACCACCGCGACCGCGCCGCTGTTACGCACGGCAAAACGCTCGCCGGCGATACCGCGAAAAAAGGCCTCGCCGCTGGTGGCGCCATACAGCGCCACGTTACCGACCACGATGTTCTCTTCGGCCTTGAAAGGAGCCTGGCGCGAGGGGCGCACCGTGATAAGTCCGCCCGACAGTCCCTTGCCGCAGTAATCGTTGGCATCGCCCTCCAGATAGAGCGCCACGCCGCGAGCCAAGAAGGCGCCGAAGCTCTGACCGGCCGAGCCTTGCAGCAGGATTTGGATGGTATAGGGTGGCAAGCCCTCCTCGCCAAAGCGGCGCGAGACTTCCGCCGACAGCAGCGTGCCCACCGCGCGGTCGACATTGCGCACCGGCATATGCAGTTCCACCGGCTTGCGCTCGCTGAGCGCGGGTGCGCACAACTCAATCAATTGCCGGTCCAGCACCTGCTCCAGGCCGTGATCCTGGCTCTCCACGCAATGCAGCGGGGCGCCGGGTTCGGATTGCGGCTGGTGCAGGATATTGCTCAGGTCGAGCTGGCGCGCCTTCCAATGATCGCTGGCCGGGTCGGCCTCCAGGCATTCGACATGCCCGACCATTTCCTCCACGGTGCGAAAGCCCAACTCGGCCATGTATTCGCGCAACTCTTCAGCGATGAACAGCATCAGGTTGACGACATGCTCGGGCTTGCCTTCGAACTTGGCTCGCAGCACGGGATCCTGGGTGGCGATGCCCACCGGACAGGTGTTGAGATGGCACACTCGCATCATCACGCAGCCCGAGGCCACCAATGCAGCGCTGGCAAAGCCGAATTCCTCGGCGCCCAACAGCGCCGCGATCGCCACGTCGCGCCCGGTCTTGAGTTGGCCGTCGGTCTCGACCCGGATCCGCCCGCGCAGGCCGTTGAGGACCAGAGTCTGCTGGGTTTCCGCCAAGCCCAATTCCCAGGGAATGCCGGCATGCTTGATCGAACTGAGCGGCGAGGCCCCGGTGCCGCCGTCATGGCCGCTGATCAAAACCACGTCGGCCTTGGCCTTGGCCACGCCGGCCGCCACCGTGCCGACCCCGACCTCAGCCACCAGCTTGACGCTGATCCGGGCGCGGTCGTTGGCATTTTTCAAATCGAAAATAAGCTGGGCCAGATCCTCGATCGAATAGATATCGTGATGGGGCGGCGGCGAGATCAAACCCACCCCGGGCGTGGAGTAGCGAATTTTGGCGATATACTCGTCCACCTTGTGGCCGGGTAGTTGGCCGCCCTCTCCGGGCTTGGCCCCCTGTGCCATCTTGATCTGCAATTCTTCGGCGTTGACCAGGTAATTGCTGGTGACTCCGAAGCGGCCCGAGGCAACCTGCTTGATCGCGCTGCGCCGCCAATCGCCGTTGGCATCGCGGGCGAAGCGTTCGCTGTCCTCGCCGCCCTCGCCGGTGTTGCTCTTGCCACCCAGGCGATTCATCGCAATCGCGAGATTTTCGTGCGCCTCCTTGCTGATGGAGCCGAATGACATCGCCCCGGTCTTGAAGCGCTTGACGATCTCGCGCGCCGGCTCGACCTCTTCCAGCGGGATCGAGGGGCGGCGCGGGCGCAGCCGCAGCAAGCCGCGCAAGGTCGCAGCCTCGCGGCTGTGCCGATCGACGGCGCGGGTATAGTCCTTGAACAAGCGGTAACTGCCAGCCCGCGCCGCATGCTGCAACTTGGCAATCGTGTCGGGGTTGTACATATGATACTCGCCCCGCCGCCGCCATTGATACTGGCCGCCCGGCTCCAGCTCGGGATCCTCCTCCAAGCTGGGCGCGAAGGCCGCCGCGTGGCGCATTGCCGCTTCGTGATGAAGCACTTCCAGGCCGACTCCTTCGATGCGCGAGGCGGTCCAGGTGAAATAGCGATCGATCAGCTCGTGCCCCAGGCCCAAGGCCTCGAAGATCTGCGCGCCGCGGTAGCTTTGCAGCGTCGAGATCCCCATCTTGGAGGCGGTCTTGATCAGCCCTTTGCTCACCGCCTTGGCGAAGTTGTGCGCGGCCTCTTCGGCATCGACCCCGTGCAGCTCCCCCTCGCGCACCATCCGCGCCAGGCTGGCATGGACCATGTAAGGGTTGATCGCGCCGGCGCCGTAGCCCAGCAGCAGGCAGAAATGCATCACCTCGCGCGGTTCACCACTCTCCACCACCAGGCCGACCCGGGTGCGGGTGCCTTGGCGAATCAAATGATGATGGAGGGCGGCGGTGGCGAGCAGGCTTGGGATGGGCAGATGGTCGGGATCGACCCCGCGATCGGAGAGCACGATTATGGTGTAACCCTCGGCGATCGCGCGCGATGCCTGCGCGCACAGCTCTTCCAGCGCCGCTTCCAACCCCACGGCCCCGCCCTGCGCCGGGTACAGGATGGGTAATGTGATGGTGTGCAGGCCGGGGCGAGCCAGCCGCTTTATCTGCTCCAGTTGGAGATCGGACAGAATGGGCGTGGGCAGGCGTAGTTGGCGGCAATGCTCGGGGCCTTCTTCAAACAGGTTCTGCTCGGCGCCCAAAGTGGTCTCGGCCGACATCACCAATTCTTCGCGAATCGGGTCAACCGGCGGATTGGTGACCTGGGCGAAAAGCTGCTTGAAGTAATCGAACAGCAAACGCGGGCGGCGCGAAAGCACCGCCAGCGGCGTATCGGTGCCCATCGAGCCCACCGGCTCCTGCCCATTGAGCGCCATCGGACCCAGGATGATTTTGAGCTCTTCCAGGGTATAGCCAAAGGCGCGCTGGAGCTGGAGCAAGGGAACCGGCCCGCTGCCGTTGGCAATCGCCGCCGCCGGCAGCGCCGGCAACTGCTCCAGCTCGACCAGATTCTCTCTCAGCCATTGGCGATACGGCTGGCGGCCGGCGATCGCCTCCTTCAGTTCCTCGTCCTCGACGATGCGCCCCTGATCGGTATCGACCAAAAACATCCGGCCCGGCTGCAACCGTCCCTTGCGCGCGATCCGCTCGGGCGCGATCTCCAGGACCCCGGTCTCCGACGCCATCACCACCAGGCCGTCATTGGTGACCAGGTAGCGCGAGGGGCGCAGGCCGTTACGATCGAGCACGGCGCCGATCCGCCGGCCGTCGGTAAAGACGATCGAGGCGGGCCCATCCCACGGCTCCATCAGGCAGGAGTGAAACTGGTAGAAGGCGCGCTTACGCTCGCTCATCGATTCGTGATTCTGCCAAGCCTCCGGGATCATCATCATCACCGCATGCGGCAACGAGCGGCCGGTGCGGACGAGAAGCTCCAGGGCGTTGTCGAACATCGCCGAATCGCTGCCCGAGGGCTGGATGATCGGGCGCAGCTTGGCGATGTCGGCGCCAAAGCGCGGCGAGGAGAACAGCTTTTCTCGCGCGTGCATCCAGTTGACGTTGCCGCGCAGCGTGTTGATCTCGCCGTTATGGCACATGAAGCGGTAGGGATGGGCGCGCGCCCAGCTCGGAAAGGTGTTGGTCGAGAAGCGCTGATGGACCATCGCCAGCGCGCTGCTCAGCTCGGGATCGCGCAAATCGGGGAAAAACTCGGGAATCTGAGTGGAGATGAGTTGGCCTTTATAGACCAGGGTGGAGGCCGACAAGCTGCAGATGTAAAAGAGCTCGCCGCGCTGGCCCAGGTTCTGAGCGACCTGGTTTTCGATCGCGCGGCGTAGGACGTAAAGCTTGCGCTCGAAGGCCTCGGCCTCGCCGCCTGCAAGCGGGCCGGCGCCGATAAAGGCTTGTTTGATAAGCGGCATCGCGCGCCGCGCGATTTCCCCGCACGCCTGGGGCACTACCGGCACGGGCCGCCAGCCCAAAAAGCGCTGGCCCTCCTCGCGCACGACGCGCTCGACGATCTGCTCGCATAGATCGGCCGCATCGCGCTCCCGTGGCAGAAATACCATCGCCACCGCGTACTGGCCCGCTGCCGGCAAACTGAAGCCCAACGCCCGACTCTCGCGACGCAAGAAGGCATCGGGAAGCTGGAGCAGGATTCCGGCACCGTCGCCGGTGCGTGGATCGCAGCCACAGGCGCCGCGATGGGTGAGGTTGTCAAGCACCTGCAAGCCCATGCGGACAATCTGGTGGGAGGCCTGGCCGGCCAAGTTGGCCACGAAGCCCACGCCGCAGGCCTCGCGCTCGAAGTCGGGGTGATACAACCCCTGGCGCCCGGGAAGAGAGGCAAACTGATGCATCGTCACGCTCGCTTGGGCGGCAGTCCGACGCGCGGGCCGGGATGGCGCAGACGGCGGTTGTTGCCACTGTCGCCGCCTTCGCAAGGCGGCAAGGCCACCGTGACCCGTTCGGTGTGCGTCGAAAGCACCACCATGGTTTCGGTTCTGGAGACCCCCTCGATAAAGCGGATCGTGCTGATCAAGCTCTCAAGCGCGGCGGTATCGTCGGTCTTGACCTTGAGCAACAGACTGTGCTCGCCGGTAACGTGATGGCATTCCAAAACGTCGTCCATCTCCGCCACCGTGGACTCGAACCGGCCGATCAGTTTGGGATGACTGATCGAGACCCCGATGAACGCAGTAACGTCCTTCCCCAACCGCCGGGCATCCACCGTGGCGTGATAACCGGTGATGATGCCACTGTCCTCCAGCTTCTTGATGCGCTCGATAACCGAGGGCGCCGACAAACCGACCTGCTCACCCAGCTTGGCCAACGGGGTTTTGCAATGTTCCTGGAGCATGGACAGGATCTGCAGATCGATCGCGTCCAGCTCGGCATTTAAGCCTAATTTCATGGGCAAAACCGCTATAGGAGCCGTAAAAATAAATCAGTACGCCGCGCTCGTGTCAAGGAAAATTAGGCAAAAAGCGCCACCGATCGAAAAAAAGATCGGCTTTGAGGGTGCCTGACCTAAAATTTCCCGGTCCGCAGCCCCCGCGCGGGCCGAGAAACCGCGCCTATTCAACCGTTGGCGAAAAGAATCGAGCCTGCGGCGGTGACCGAAACCGGCCCATAATAGGAGCGATGGAGCTGGGTGGCCCGATCCAGCGCGCCGCGCATGATGAGCCACATGATCAGCTCGACCCCTTCCGCTCCCGCCTCCGCCATCAACTCGCGCCGCGACAGCTTGGCCAGGCCGGCGGGATCGCGGTCTAATTGCTCGAGGAAATTGTTGTCGAAATGGGGATTGGTATGGCCGCCTCGCGCGCCGTGAAGCTGATGGGACATGCCGCCGGTACCCACAATCACGACCTTGTAGTCCTGGGGAAAAGAGGCGACCGCGCGCCCCAAGGCCTGACCTAGCTTGAGGCAGCGGGCGGCGGTGGGAATCGGATGGAGCAGAACATTGACTTGCAGCGGTACGATCCGCACCGGCCAGCTCTGGGCACTGCCCCACAGCAGATTCATCGGCACCAGCAAACCGTGATCGACGCGCAACTCCTGGCACAAAGTCAGGTCGAACTCCTGCTCGATCAGGCTTTCCGCCAGATGCCAGGACAGCTCAGGATCGCCCGGCAGCGCCGGCAGTGGGCGGATTCCCCAGCCTTCGTCGGCAGGCGGGTAGCTGTCGGCCAGGCCCAGCGCGAAGGTAGGCATCTTGTCCAGAAAAAAGTCGGCGCCATGGTCGTTGTAGACCACAATCGCGACCGCGGGGCGCTGCTCGGCCAGCCATCGGCGAATAGGCTGATAGGAATCGAAGAAGGGCTTCCACTGCGCGCTGTCCGCGAGCCCGCGATCGACGATCGCCCCCACCAAGGGGATATGCGAGGTCCCAATTCCGCCGATTATCCGCGCCATGCCTGGTCTCGCTCCGCGATTTCCCGCATCAAAGCTTCCTGGTCGAGGCCGCGCTGGCGCGCCACCAGCTCCGACATCGGGATCGGTTTGACCGCCGCGGTCAGCTTGTAGATGTAGTAGATGTTACCGCCCAGCTCGATAAGACGCAGCCAGTTGCGCTCCTTGACCGCCTGGCGCTGGGCCGGAGTCAGGGCGTAGCGGGCTAGAAACTCATCCTCGTCGCGCGCGAAGGCCTCGCGATTCTCCTTGCGGGCCAGGGCAAAAGCCATCTTGTTCAGTTCATAGCCGGCGCGCGCCATGCTCTGGTCGAAAACGTAAGTGCCAGGGATGCCGTCGTATCGTTCCGACATCGATCGCTCTCAGCTCGCGTCGGGCTGTTTCTCGGGCCGAGCCTGCTCGAAGGCCGCCAGCGCGCGACAGGCTGCTTCTACCGCGAGCAGCCTGGGATAGGGCGCCAGATCGCATTCATAACGGCGCGCGTTGTAGAGTTGCGGGACCAGGCAAATGTCCGCAAGCGTGGGCTGGTCACCGTGGCAGAAGCGACCCGTGGCGGGATCATCCAGCAGCGCTTCCATCGCTTCCAACCCCAGCGCGACCCAGTGACGGTACCAGCGATTGCGGGCCTCTTCGCCTTGACCCAACTCCTGCCCCAAATAGTTTAGCACGCGCAGGTTGTTGAGCGGGTGGACCTCGCAGGCCACGATTTGGGCCAGCGCACGCACTCGCGCGCGCTCAACCGCAGTCGCCGGCAACAGCGGTGGCCGGGGATGCATCTCCTCCAGATATTCGATGATTGCCATCGATTGAATCAGCACCCGCCCATCATCTTCCAGCGCAGGCACCAATTGTTGCGGGTTGATCCGCCGGTAGCTGTCGGAGTTCTGCGCTCCGCGCAGGCCGACCGTCGCATATTCGTAGCTCAGCCCCTTGAGGTTGAGCGCGATCCGCAGGCGGAAGCTGGCCGAGGAGCGAAAGAACGAATAAAGCTTCATTGCCTGGCCTTTTAACCGCGCTCCTCGCGAAAGATGTCAAGCCGTTCCTGGGCGGCCCGATCCGAGAACGAGAACAGCACCGCTTCGGCGTCGGCCCGATGCTGATGGGAACGCCAGCCGGGCACCACGAAGGTGTCGCGCGGCCCCCATTTGAGCCGAGTCTCGCCCACCACGGTTTCGCCCTCGCCCTCGACCACGGCAAAGACCGTGCCCGCGGTACTGCGATAGGACGCCGTGACGAAGCCCTTGGGCAGTAGCTGCATGCAGGTGGCGATGGTCGGCATCGCCCAGTCGCCGTTGAGCGGATTGACGTATTTCATCTTGTAGCCGTCGTATCGATCGGGCTCCTGATGGCGGGTCAGGCTGGTCAGGGCCTCACGCGTACGGGTGTAGGGGTAATTGAAAATGGGCGAGGTCTGGCCACGATGGACAAAGTTGACCGGAAGCAGGTTGTTGCCGGTCTCGACCAGCGCGCTGCCCTCGGGTCGCTTGACCGGAAAGCGGTCGTCGCCGAACTGTTCGAAGAAGCTGGCGTCGAAAAGATTGATCATGTGCATGTCCAAGCCGTCGATCCAGATGACCGGATCGGCGCTTTCGTTGCCATGGTCGTGCCACGACCACGACGGCGTGATCACGAAGTCGCCCGCCGCCATCAGGGTGCGCTCACCGCCGACCGCCGTATAGGCGCCCCGGCTGCTTTCGACCACGAAGCGCAGCGCGGCCGGAGTATGGCGATGGGCCGGGGCGATTTCCCCCGGCATCACGATCTGCAAGCCGGCATAAAGGCTGGGCGTGATGCGCGATTGGCCGGGCAGCCCGGGATTTTCCAAAATCAGGACCCGGCGCTGGGCCTCGGCGGCGCTGATTAGACGGCTGGCTTCGAGCAGGTAGGGGCGGGCGTCGGCATAACGCCACAGCGCCGGCACGCAGGGCGAAGAGGGGAGCGGCGGCACGATCGCCTGCGCGACTTCCCACAGCGGAGCCAAGTTGTGTTGCGCGGCGCGGCCATAGAATTCCTGCCGCTGGCGCGAGATTTCCGCGCTTTGCGCCGCGGCCCCGTGTGACGTCTCCATGATAGATCCCTCGGTGATAAATCCCTCGGTCGATTGAATCCGCCGCCGCTCGATCAGGCTCGTCGGCGAACTCTTTTTCCGTTTTTTCCGACGTACTCGATCCAGTATGCCCTATGCGACAATTCCTGCCTATTTGCAACCTTCGGCCGAACACGAAAATGTTTCGGCTGGCGGGTAGCGCCGCTGAACAAAGCCAGCCTCCGATGAAATGGCCTTAATGAAATCTTCGCGGCCTGCTGCTACAATCGCGTGCCGACGTTTGTGCAACAGCGGGATTGCCGATGGCCAAGAACAAAGGTTTCAGACTGGGACTGTTATCCCTGGGCTTCTTCACGCTGGCCTGTGCCAGCCGTCAACCCGCGGTTGCGCCACCCGTTGCCAAAACCCCTGATCGTTATATTTACGTTACGGACAAAAATTTGCCGGGCGAGTGTTTCGGCGATCTAGGCCCCGTAAGTATCACAGTTCCATACGCCGACGCCGCGGTCGATCCCGATCTTACCCAGGCCAACCGCAAGCTCAGAGCGGCGGCCTTGGCCAAGTATCCGGCCACCGACGCGGTCATCGAGGTCAAGTCCCATCAAAATAGCGTCGGCACCGAGGTCAACTATCTGGGCGAGGCGGTCGAGTTGCAGCAGCATCCGACCGTGGAGTGCGCGCTGCGGGGCGCGCCCAAGGTGGTCGATTCGGCGGCTTTGCTGGCCGCCGGCGGGTTGGGTGGGGTGGTGGCGGCAGGTGGGATAACCGCAGCACCCACGGTGGCTGGAGTGGAAGCGGGAGCGGCGGTAGGGGTCGCGGTTTTCGGGGCCTACGGCATCGCCAAGCATCAGACCGAGCAGGAAGCGCGCATGACCGCGCTGCGCGATCAACTGGATCGGCAGCGCAAGCAGATCGCAGAATTGATCGGCGAACGCAAACGGCTGCGCGAATGCCAAAACGACGACCTGACCTACAGCCAATGCATCAATGCCAAGCCGATCGTCCAGCTCCAGGCGCAGGCGGCGGACGATAAACCCGATCCCTCCGCCACCGTGGCCACTCCCTTCGAAATGCAGCGCCAGATCCAGGAGCAGAACGACTACATCAAAAAACTCCAGGGCGAACTGGCCCAACTCCGAACCAGTCTGAGCGACTGATCCGACCACGCGCCGTCCCCTGCCGCCCGCCAGTTTGAGAAACGGGCTCGGGCGGTGGTAGATTGCGGCAGCTTCAAGCCGGGTGCGAAAAGGAGCAGCCTGTGAAGGTGTTCGTATTCGATCTCCTGCCCTACGCCGAGCATCTGGAACATCTGAAAAAAGACAGCAGCGAATTGCCCTATCCGCTGGGGCGCAGCTATTTCAAGCCCGAGGTTGCGGTACGTACCTATGCCGATCACCTCGATGCCTGGGCAGAGATGGACAAGCTGGGCTATGACGGCGTGGGTTTCAACGAGCATCACACCTCGCCCTACGGCCTGATGACTTCGCCCAACCTGATGGCGGCTTCGGCGGCGCAGCGCACCCGCAGGCTGAAGCTGCTGATCTACGGCAACTTGTTGCCCCTGCACGAGCCGCTGCGTCTGGCCGAAGAGTTGGCGATGATCGATTGCCTCTCCAATGGCCGGCTGGTGTCCGGCTTTGCCCGCGGTATCCCGCGCGAATATCAGGTCTACGGCGTACCGTTGGCCCAGTCGCGGCCGCGTTTTGAAGAAGCTTTCGAGATCGTGCGGCGGGCGTGGACCGAGGAGGTCTTCTCCTTTCAGGGAAAGTTCTGGTCCTATCAGGACGTGGCAATCTGGCCGCGGCCGGTACAACAGCCCCACCCGCCGATCTGGGTTCCGGTCACGGGCAGCAAGGAATCGATCGAATGGGCCGCCCGCAACAATATTCCGATCACCCCGGGCCTGGGACAGCGCGGCCTGCGGCTGGATATCATCCGTTACTATGCCGCCTGCCTGCAACGCGCCGGCCATCGGATAACTCCCGACCATATCGTGCTCAACTTCTCGGTCTACCTGGCCGACAGCAAGGCGCGCGCCATCAAGGAGGCGGGTCCCTACTTTTTGTACTTCAATCGCACCCTCTTCAGCCACGGCAACGTCACCGAGTCGCAAACCCTCAGCGACGCCGGCTATCTGACCGCAACCTTCGCCTCCTACGTGCGGCCTGAAAATCTGCGCGCGGCAGTTCGAAGCCGCGAGGATTTTCGCAACATGACGATGGCTGATGTCGAACGCCAGGCCGAAGATATGCCCTGGGGCAGCGCCGACGAAGTGCGCGCCAAGATCATCGAACAGGCCGAGGAGGCTGGCGCCGGTACCATCCAGGTGATGCTCAATCGCGGCGCGATGCCGCAAGAGATGTTCCTGGAACAGATTCGCCGCTTCGCGGGCGAAGTGATGCCTGCCCTGCAGGCCCATCAAGTGACCCGGGTACCACTGGCCGAGGAGATTCAGGAGGCGCAGGTCTAGGCTTGGAGAATTTCGCCGATCGACTGGTCCAAGCCCAACGACGCAAACAAAGCGCGCTGGTGGTCGGAATCGACCCCCAGCTCGATGAACCCGGCAAGCCGGGCCTGCCCGCGGGGTACAGCCTGCAGCGCTGGTGTTGCGAGATCGTCGAGGCCTGCGCCGAGCTGGCCGTGGCAATCAAGCCGCAACTGGCTTTCTTCGAGGCGCGCGGCCTGGAAGGGATGCGTGCTTTTGCGGCGGTAGTGGCGCTGGCGCGCCGCCTGGACTTGATAACCATCGCCGACGCCAAGCGTGCCGATATCGGTTCCACCGCCGCCGCTTACGCCCAGGCTTTTCTGGGCGAGGGCGAATTCGGCTGCGATGCGATGACCGTCAACCCCTACCTGGGCAGCGACGGCATCCTGCCCTTTTTGGCGCACGTGCAGCGAGGACGAGGGCTGTTCGTGCTGGTCAAGACTTCCAACCCATCCTCCGGAGAGTTCCAGGACCTGCTCGCTCCTCGGCTCCCGTTGTGGGAGAGCATCGCGGCCCAGGTCGATCGCTGGGGCCGCGGCCTTGAGGGCAGCCATGGCCTGAGCGCGGTCGGCGCCGTGATGGGCGCCACCTATCCGCTCCAGGCAGTCCGAGCGCGCGCCTTGATGCCGGCCGCTATCGTGCTTGCGCCCGGACTGGGCGCGCAGGGGGCCAGCGCGCAGGATGCGGTGGCCGCGGCACGCAGCGACGGCCTGGGAGTGGTGGTCAACGCCAGTCGCGCGGTGATGTACGCCTACCAGGCGGGCGGACCAGCCGATGCGGTATCGGCGGCGCGCGAAGCGGCGGCAGGTCTGCGTGAACAATTGACGCAGGCCCTGGCAAGCCGCAATGCGCTGGAAACCTGAACCATCTGTTATTGACGCTTATTCGCTGAAGGCAACATAAAGCATTACTTGACAAAACCTTTCACTGGCAGCTATTAGCGTAAAGGCGTTTATATCGTCGGAGCGCCAAGCGGAGGGTTGCAGGGTGGATCGCTTTCTTGCCAGGCCGCAAGCGTGCGGCTACCTGTTGCTGGCGATCGCGCTATTAGTCGCGGCCGGGCGCGCCGGCGCGGCCGTGGCGCAGTCCAGCTTCCCCCGCCCTGAAGCGATCGAACCCAACGTCGAGTTTTGGGTCGACGTCTTCACCCGTTATTCCGATCGTGACTTCATCGTGATGGATCGGACTCAGGTTGCGCGGGTGTACCAGATTTTCCATCTGCCCGGCGACGGCCCACCGAGCTGGACCGATGTGGATTCCACCAACGACTATTTGAAGACCAAGTACACGGAAATCCTCACCCGCCTGGCGGCCCATGACGTGCCGGCGGATTTCGAGGAAAAGGCGGTGGCCGCGCTGTTCAAGAGCCAGCGCCATCCCGACTATACGGCCGCCGTGCAAAATCTGCGGGTGCAGCAGGGCATGAGCGAGCAATTTCGGGCGTCGCTGGTGCGCGCGCGCTTCTACCTGCCGCGCATTGAACGCATCTTTCAAGGCTTTGATTTGCCGCCGGAGCTGGCTCTGCTGCCGGTGGTGGAATCAGGTTTTCGCCCGGATGCTCGGTCCAAGGCCGGTGCGCTCGGACTGTGGCAATTCACTCGCGCGACCGCCAAAAGCTACATCCGGGTCAGCCGCTGGAACGACGAGCGGCTGGATCCACAGCGCGCCACCGAGGCGGCCGCCAAGCTACTGGTGCATAACCACGACATGCTGGGGGACTGGCCCTTGGCGATCACCGCCTACGACTACGGCACGGGCGGGATGATGCAAGCGGTGGAAGCGACCAACGGCGGCAATCTGTTCGACATCGTTCGCACCTACGAGGGGCCGCATTTCGGCTTTGCCAGCAAAAACTATTACGCCGAGTTCTTGGCTGCATTGCAGGTCTGGGATCACCGGGAGATGTATTTTCCCGGGATCGACGCCGAACCGCCCACCGAAGAGATGCCGCCGCCGCGGGTGCTGCGCGCAAGCCTCCACATTTATCGTCATGCGGTGGGCACTCCGCTGCGCCGCGTGGCCTTGAGCAGCCACCATCGCGTCGTCCACGCCCGCCATCATGCGCTCCGCCATCGCCATAGCCGGCGAGTCAAACGAATGCGCGAGGCCTGAGCCCCACTCAGGCTATCACGTCGGTCAAGCGGTCAACCTGACGCAAGGCCGGAAATAAACGCCACCACCCCGCGACCACCGCCAAGGTTCCGACCCCACCCAGCACCACCGCCGGCACCGTGCCAAAAAGCGCTGCCGTAACCCCGGACTCGAAGCCGCCCAATTCGTTGGAAGCGCCGACGAAAACCCGGTTGACGGCGCTGACCCGCCCGCGCATCGGGTCGGGAGTGGCAAGCTGGATGAGAGTGGCGCGAACGTAAACGCTGAGCATGTCGCAGGCACCCAGGGCCGCCAGGGCGCACAGGGAAAGACCGAAATTGGTGGAAAGGCCAAAAATGATCGTCGCGAGGCCAAAGCATGCCACGCCGGCGAACATGATCGCACCTGCCCTCTGATTGAGTGGTCGGCGCCCCAGCCACAGGCCCACGATTGCGGCGCCAACCGCAGGCGCGCTGCGCAAAAGCCCCAAGCCGCTGGGACCAACGTGCAGGATATCGCGGGCATACACCGGCAGCAGCGCGGTAGCGCCACCCAGCAGGACGGCGAAGAGATCGAGCGAGATCGCGCCCAGCACGATCGGTTGCCCGCGCACGTAGCGGATACCGGCGGTCAGACGCTGCAGCATCCCACCCTCGGCCGCGCCTTCAGGCCGCGCGGCTGTGCGCACCTTGACAATCGCGCCCGCAATCGCCGCGAACAACGCCAGGCAAACCCCGTAGGCTATCGCCGGGCCCAGCAGGTAGATCGCACCGCCCAGGGCTGGCCCGACGATTACTCCAATACGATTGCTGGAAGAATTCCACGCCACGGCTTGAGGAAATTGCGCGCGCTCGACCAACTGCGGTAACAAGGATTGAGCCGCCGGCCCGCCAAACGCACGCGCGCTGCCAAACAACGCCAGCAGCAGGTAAAGCGGCCACAAATGACGCGGTGTCGCCAGCGAAAATACCAGGAACCCGCCGGCGGCCAAGCCTTGCAGAGCAAAGCTCAAGGCCAGGATCAAGCGCCGATCGCAGCGGTCGGCCAGATTGCCCGCGGGCAGGCACAACGCCAAAATCGGCACGAATTGCGCCAACCCCACATAGCCCAGCGCCAACGGACTGCCCGATAGTGCATAGACCTGCCAGGCGACCGCTACCGATTGAATTTGGATCGCCAGGTTGTTGAGCAAAACCGAACTCAGGTACAGGCGGAAGTTGCGATTTGCGAAGACTCCCGCGGCGGTTGAAGCGCCGAGAGTAGATGCCGCAGCGCTCATGTCATCGATTCGCGCCGTCGCTTGGCGCAAGGATATCGGCGAGCCGAACCGTCAGCGGGCAAAGCTTCGAACACCAGCCCAAGCATACTCGGGCACGCTCACGAGACCAGCGGCGTCAATTTGAAACCGGATTGACCTTAAACAAAACTTTAAGGTTTAGAATCAGTTGCAGTTCACACCTAGGAGGCTGGTGAATGGCGCTCAAAAAAGGCGACCGTTATGAATGTACCGAAGCTTGTTGTGGCTGCTCGATCGAGGTGACCACAAGCGCGACAGCGGATTGCACCGGCCGCGAAGCACCCAAGTGCTGCTGCGGCCGCGAGATGAAGAAAGTCAGCTGAACGCTGGCGGATGACCACCAGCGGATTTCAATGGGCCAGCAGCCGGGCGATAAGCCCGGCGGCTGGCCTCATAACGGGCTAAACGAAGCGCTTGGCGTCGTCGGCAGCGTAGCCGGCCACGGCATACTCGGCGGGCGCGCTTTTTTGAAGCGCCGCCACCACTTCGTCGATTTTGCCGGCCGGAATCGCCAAGGTCATCTCGCCATTGGGCATCGCGGTCCGCACCCGGCTGGCCATGCAGCCGAAGCTGATCGCGACCTGCCCCAATTCCTTGGCGATTGGGATAATATGGCATTGCGGCTTGCCCTCGAAGCGCACTCCTTGCAGGCCGTCAACCAGCACCATGGCCTGTTTGGGATTGAGCCGCAAAAAGATTACGTCGGGGTCGCTGGCCTCTGCGAGCGGACCGTAGGTCACCGCGCCGGGCTTTTCCTTAATATGGGTGATGAGCGGAAAGACATCGGGCGAGACCCAGTTGCACTCCACCATCGCCGCGATATCTGCGCCCTTGGCCGCCTCTTCGAGGGTTTTGAAGCCGTGAGTGAAGGAGCCCACGCTGCAATTGGCATGATCGGCGGCGTTGGTGGTGAAGGTGCGCTCAGTTGCCTTCATCCAGAACACGCACCCCGCCGAAACCGGACCGGTACGGCCATCGGGCGTGGGTGCGGGGATGGGTGCATCGTAATGGGGAACGCCGGCAGGCGCGCTCTTTGAGAACGTGATGGCCAGGGGCGTGACATTGAGCCCCAGCGAAGCCTCTAGTTGGGTGGCGATTTCTTTATAGTTACGTGCCATTCCTATTTCTCCTGCGAGCGACCAGCGTGTGCCGGCCCAAGCTTGTATCAGGTAAAACCTTTTGCAACATTAGCGCCGCTCACCTCGGGTTGACAAGGGGAAATTTTCGCGTGTTGCTGAGGTTGCGCGTATGGTGTCAAAGTGAATTACGGAATTCAGCGGTGATAGATCCCAAAAAACCTGGTTGGCTGGCAATCATCGCAAGCTTGCTGGTCCCCAGTTGATGAATCCTGACTCAAGTCCTGGCAGGACTTGGCCTATTCTCGATCCTCAGCGCAAGCTGTATCATGTGGTTGCAGCGCTTGCAGATTCCCTTTGCCATCTTGGCTCTGGGCGCCTTAGGGTACGAGCTCTACCTGATCCGACGCCGTCCTTTTCACGGGCGCAAATGGAGCGTGCGGTTGGTGGCGGGAGCGAGCGTCGCGATCAATGTGCTGGTCTTCGGCTACTGGGCAATGATGTGGTTGCGCTACCGCTAGAAATCGGCCGCGCCCTTCCCTGTCGACCGAAGCCGAAAGGCGCCTTTTCGAAATGAAAATCATCAGAATTTCTATCCTCGCCGGCTTGTTACCAATCTTGCTCCATACCCTGCCGGCTCAGGCCCAGGTGCTAAGTGCGATCGCCGACGTCAAGGGCATTACCTGCGCCCTGTGCCTGCCACCCTTGGAGCATGCAGCTCGCAGCCAGCCGGGCGTGGGTAACGTCAAAATCAGCATGAGTCGGCAGACCGTGGATATGTCCTACGCCGCGGACGCGCCGCTGAACTTCAGCGCGCTGGATCAGACTCTGGCCGGACTCAACGCCAACGTCCAGCGCTTGCGAATCGTGGCGCGCGGCCACAGCGAGCAGACCGGCGGTATACGCGAGTTCGTCGCCGGCAAGAACCGCTTCCTTCTGACCGCGGCCTCGCCCGCGCTACCGCAGGGCAAACCCCTGATTGTTGCGGGTTTGCTCGAGCAAGGCAGCGGTCCGATGCAGCTTACCGTAACTCAGTTCGCGGTCGGCGCGCACGCCACCTTGCCCAGCGACGTTGCACCGCTACTGACCAACCACTAGGCTTCCGTCCAAGCTATCGCCGTCTAAGATTTGCCTGGAATTGCTGCGCCGGGATTTAAGGCGCTGGCCCGGGCAGACTATTGCTGCTGCACCGATGCGAAGTGCGATTTTTGCGACCCTGATCGCGATGATGGTTGCGACCCTGGTGGCCTGCGGCGCTGGTGCGAATTCCTCCTCGAATCCTACCTACGCCAACTTCGCAGCCACCGTCACGGCGATCGTCAACCAGAGTTACGCCCAATACAACCTGCCTTCGGTGAGCCTCGCAATCGCTCGCCGTGGGGTGGCCTTCTACAGCTATAGCGTGGGATACATCGATTTGGGGCAAAAGACCCCGGCGGAGCCCGATTCGGTCTACCAGATCGCCTCGATCTCCAAGCAGTTCACCGATTGCGCGATTCTACAGCTCGCCAATGCGAGCCCTCCGCTGCTCTCGCTTAACGATCCCATCGACAAATATTTTCCCGGCTTCGACCCGCGGATCACGATAGCTCAGATGGCTACCAATATTTCGGGGCTGGCCGACTACGTCGACTTGCCGCAATACGATCAATGGCTGGCGGCCGGCGGAGTCGCTCCCGCCACCGTGATATCGACCATCCAGGCACAGCCGCTGGCCTTTGCCCCTGGCGCCTATTACCAGTACAGCAACAGCAATTTCTTCGTCCTCGGAGAGCTGGTGGCGAAGCTGACCGGTATGAGCTTCGAGGATTACTTGGCGCGCAATGTACTTACCTTGGCGGGCCTCGACTCGACCTATCCCTATCTGGCGCCCGCGGGCAACGCGGCCGGCTACAGCGGGCTGGGCACCAATGTTCCGGCTCCGCGTCTGCCCCTGAGCGTGCTCAGCGGCGCCGGTGGCATGAGCTCGACAGTGTTGGAGCTGGACCAGTGGGATGAAGAGCTGCTGGGAGGAAAGATCCTGCCCCCAGCGGTGGTCAGCCAAATGATTACTCCACCGCCGGTCCCGGTTTTTGGTAACCCTTCGCAGCCCAGCTTCTATGCCTACGGTCTGGTTAATGTGCAGCATTACGGGCGTACGGAAATCCTCCACAGCGGCGAAATTCCTCCTGGCTTCAAATCCACCACCGCGACCTTTTTGGATACCGCCTGGTCCATCTCTATCTTTGTCAACAATTCCTCCTTCGACATTGATGAACTGCGCGTCCAGATTGAGGACGCAGTCTGCGCGCCGCAAAGCAAGCTGAACAGCTTTTGCTGAAAGAGCTTCGCTGCCCCGCTCAATGGGGCGAAAGCCAGACTTTTTCAAAGCGGGTTGGACGCATCGGATTGAGCACCCATCCGTGGACCCAGGGTTGCACAATCACATAAGTGACCGGATGGTAGAGAAAGACCCAGGGCGCGTCGGCCACGATCAGCTTTTCGGCCTGCTCGTAGAGCGCCAGGCGCCGGCGCGGATTGGCCAGCGGCGCGGCCTGCGCCAGGAGGCTTTCGACCTTGGGGTTGTAGTAGAAGGTGTCGTTGTTGGATCCCCACTGCGCCTTGGAAAAGAGTACGTTGAGGAAGTTTTCGGGATCGGGAAAATCCGCTTCCCATCCCAGCAAGGAAAGCGGCACGCTGTTGGGCTGGCGCACCGCCTCCAGCAGCGGCCCCCAGGCCACCGGCTTGAGCCGCACGTCGATTCCGACCAGCGCGAGATCCTGCTGGATCGACTCGCCCAGCAAAAGCATCGTCTGATCGGCCTGCATCCACAGCTCGGGAGCGAAGCCGGCTTTGACCCCGGCAGCCGCCAACAAGCCGCGCGCACGCGCCGGATCGTACGGATAGCCGCTCAGCTCCGGGTCGTAACCGGGCAGACCTGGCGGCAGGACATCGTGCGCAATCACGCCACGGCCGTTGAGCAGAGCAAGCAGTTTGTGCTTGTCGATCGCGTAGTTGAAGGCGCGCCGCACGCGCACGTCGCTAAAGGGCGCCATCTGGCAATTGAACCCGAGATAATCGGTGGCGGCGCTTACGATTTTATGGATCAAGGGCGCCAGCCGCAGGTCTTTGATTACGGCGGGAAAATCCGCCGAAGGGATCCCCGCCACATCCACTTCTCCGGCCCGATATTGCAGCCATTCCAACTCTTCGTTGACTCCTACCCGCTCGACTATCGCGTCCAGCCGAGGCTGGCCACGCGCGAAGTAATAGGGATTGCGCACTAGCACGAGGTACTGACCGCGGCGCCATTGCCGCAGCTCGAAGGCGCCACTGCCCACTGGATGAGAAGAAAAATCATCGCCCCAGCGCTGGACCGCCTCGCGCGGTACGGCGGCGGCGAAGGGCATGCACAGCTTATGGATGAAGATCGGGTCGGGAGCGCTCAGCGTGAAGCTGATAGTGTACGGATCGGGGGTGGCGATGCCGCGCACATCGCCGGCGCGACCGGCGATATAGTCTTCGGCGCCCAGGATGTTGCGGTAATACTCGATTCCCTTGGAGCGAGTGGCGGGCGTGAGCACGCGCTGGAGCGAATATTTCAAGTCGGCGCTGGTGACCGCGCGACCATTGCTGAAGCGGGCGTCGTGACGCAGATGGAAGGTGAAATGGGTCGCGTCGGGCGAACTCTCCCAGCTCAGGGCCAGGTCCGGTTCAAGCGCAATCGAGCCGTCGGCGTAGCGCACCAGAGTGTCGAACAGGGCCTGCTCAAAACTCCACGAGGCGGTATCGTAACCGGCGGCTGGATCCAGAGTCGGCACGTCATCCTGACTGGCCAGATGGAGGACCTGCGCGCCGGGGGGAAAAATCAAGGCGGAATTGTTCTGGCAGGATGCCAGCAGCACACAAGCGGCCAGCACAAGGCCCCGACAAAAGTTCATCGTCCCTGCCGGCGCAGATAGCCGTAGCCCAGGAAATTGAAGCCCAGCACGGCGTAGATGATAGCCAGGCCGGGAAAGGCAGCCAGCCACGGCGCGGTGCGCAGATAAAGCTGCGCCTCGTCTATCATCCGGCCCCAGCTTGGAGTGGGCGGCGGCACTCCTAAACCCAGGAAGCTCAGCCCGGCATCCAGGAGCAAGGTGCCCGAAGTTGCCAGCGCCGCCATCACCACAATCAGCGGGATCGTGTTGGGCAACAGATGGCGGGTCAGCAGGCGCCACGAAGAAGCGCCCAGCATTATCGCGGCCAGGACGAAATCGCGCTGGCGGATGGAGAGCGCTTCGGCCCGGACCACGCGCGCGACCTGGGTCCAGGAGACCAGTCCTATCACGATCAGAATGGTGAGCAGGCTGGGCCGCAGGACCGCGACCAGCGCCATCGCAAGGAGCAGACCGGGCAGAGTGAGCATCACGTCGGTAAAGCGCATCAGGACAAAATCGACCGCGCCGCCGAACAGCCCCGCGCACAAGCCGATCGCCACTCCGATAGTCATCGTCATGAACATTCCCGCCACACCCACCGTGAGCGAGATTCGCGCGCCCCAGATGACGCGTGACAGCACGTCGCGGCCAAGCTCGTCGGTGCCGAAGGGAAAGGCGCGGCTGGGCGGCGCGGGCGCGCCAAAGCTAGCCGCCACCGCGCGGGTAGGATCGTGCGGGGCCAGCCAGGGCGCGGCCAAGGCAATCAGCACGATCGTGCCGACCATCACGGCGCCAATCAGCTCCATCCTGCCGCCGCGCGCTTTCATGTCAGCCGAATGCGCGGGTCCAGCCACAGGTACAGTAAATCGACGAGCAGATTGGCGGCGACGATCAGCGCGGCGGAAAACAATACGGTGCCCATGATCAGGGGAATGTCCAGGTTGAAGATCGCTTCAAAGGCAAGGCGGCCGATGCCGGGCCAGTCGAACACGGTCTCGGTCAGCACCACCCCGGAAAGCAACCCGGCCAGATCCAGTCCAGCCAGTGTTACGAGCGGGAGCAAAGCGTTGATCAGCCCATGCCGAAGCATCACCTGGCGGCGCGACAGCCCCTTGCCCAGGGCGGTGCGGATGTAATCCTGGGCCATCGCTTCGCCCAACGAAGTATGCAGGATTCTCGAGTAGTAGCCGCCCGAGCCCAAGGCTAGCGTGAGCGTGGGCAGGAGCAGGCTTTTGGGACCGCTGAAGCCGCCCAGGGGAAACGATCGCAGGTACAGCCCGCCCGCGATCAGCAGCATCAGGCCCAGCCAGAAGACCGGCAGGGAGACCAAGGTCAGGGCAAAGATCAGCAGCGCATTGTCCAGCGCGCGATCGCGATAGGCCGCGGCCACCATTCCCATCGCCAGGCCGATCAGCAGCGACAGCGCCATCGCGCACAAGGCCAGCACGGCGGTGGCGGGAAAGCGCGTCGCGATCAGGCGGCTGACCTCCTCGCGCATGATGTAGGAACGCCCCAGATCGCCGTGCAGCAGCCGGTCCAGATAGCGGGCGTATTGCACATAGATAGGCCGATCGAGCCCCAACTGAGCACGAATCAGAGCCAGAGTTTGCGGATCGGCTTTGGCGCCCGCGATGGTCACCGCCGGATCGGCCGGCACCACGAAGGCAATTGAAAAGGTAATCAGCGAGGTTCCCAGCAAAACCGCGATGCCGAATCCCAGGCGCCGGATCAGATAGGACAGCATCGGCCTGGTTTACGCCAGGCGGCGCAGCCGCGCCCGGCGCACGGTCTCGGCGATCGCCTCCGGGTCGGCCACCCCTTGCATCCGGATGGAAAAATCGGCGCTGGCGGCCGAGGAGACCACCACGCTGCCCAGCCCGAGCATGCGCTGAATCAGCCGACGGTCAACCTCCACCGAGCGGATGTCGGCCAATTCGATCTCGCGACGAGTTCGCGCCAGCAAGCCGCGCCGCTCGATCAGCCGCTCCGAAGTGATGCTCCAACTGGTGCTGCGCCGGGTCAGCACCGCGCTGGCGACTACCATCCAGGCCAGCACCAGCAGGCCGGCGGCCAGGGGCCAGCCGCTACGGCCGTGGACAAAGATCAAGGCCCCTAGTCCGGCCATCACCAAGGCGCTCAAGAATGAGCCGGTCGCCTGCCACCACGAGGGCAGGATCTTCGCCAGCGCGAACTCGTGCTTGGCTTCGGGCCGCGGCGTAACCATGCGCTGGCCGCAACGCGAGCAAAAGGTCGCTCCGGTGGCGGCTTCGAATCCGCATTGCGGACAGCGCATCAACCCTCCCGCCTGCTTGGACTGGGCACGATTGGCCTGTGGCCCGGGCCCGCCTGAAGCTTACTCCGCTGGTCCTCCGCCCGCGGCCGGCGCGGACTCGGCCGCCGGCTTGGGCCCGCTCGCGTAGGCCGCGATGATCTCCCCGGCATGAGTGGAAGGATCGACCTTGGGATAGACCTTGACGATTTTGCCCTGCGGATCGATGACGTAGGTCACCCGCTTATCCAGCCCCAGGGCCGGAATCCCGTTAGCCACCCCGTAGGCGCTGGCGATTTTCTTATCCGGGTCGGCTAGCAGCGGAAAGGGCAGATTGTATTTCTTGATGAACTTGGCGTGCGAAGCGCTATCCTGCACGCTGCAGCCCAAAAGCACGATTCCCGCCTGGGCCAGCTTGGCATAGCCGTCGCGAAAGGCGCAGGCCTCCTTGGTGCAGCCGGGGGTGAAGTCCTTGGGATAAAAATACAGGACGACGGTCTTGCCCCGGTAATCGGATAATTGGACCGGCTTGACCCCGTCGGCGGTAACCATCTGGGTTTGGAAATTAGGCGCGCTCTGGCCGGCGGCCAGCAGCGCGGCGGCGGCGCGCCAAGGCTGAAAGACGATCAGCCCCACGGCCACCACGACCACGACCAGCACGATTGCAAGACGCATTTCGCTGTCCTCCTGATAAAGTTCAGGCCGCTATCCGTCAAACCCCAGCATCATCCTCAACCCGCCGAGGCCGCGTAGCTGGGGCGAGCCTTGACCGCCGCCAGCACGGCGCGCCAGTGGCGCGAACTCGTCCAGCGCCACCCCGCACGACTCCATCACCGACAGCACCGGCGTGTAAAGGGCGTCGGCCAGACTGTATGCGCCGTTGAGGTAGGGGCCATCGGAATCGAGCATCTTCACCAGGCGCGCCAACAGCGCACCGGTGGCGGCTTGGCGTTGGGCGACAAACTCGGCTCGCCGCTGCGCGGGCGGGCGCAGCAACTGCTCGATAATCAACGGTCCGACGGTGGGACTGAGTTCGGTGTCGAACAGATGGACCAACGCGCGCACCCGCGCGCGCGCCGCGGCGCCGGCCGGCATCAGCGCGGGGCGCGGGAAGGCCTCATCCAGATATTCGCCGATAACCGAAACCTCGGCCAATACGACTTCGCCCTGCGGGCTGTTATCGACCAGCACCGGTACCTTGCCACGCGGGTTGAGAGCTAGAAAGGCTGGGGTCTGGTTGTCGCCGCGCATCACGTCGACTTCTACCCGGATGAAGTCCAACCCCTTCTCCGCCAGCACCAAGCGCACGGCGCGGCAGTTGCCCGAGGCCGCGAAGTGGTAGAGCTTGAGCCGCGTCGGAGGGGTCATCGCGGCGGCCATCGCTGAATTATCTCCCTTGCTCGGCGCCCTCTGAGCTAGACGAAGTGCAGCCAGTGGCGGTAACGGGGATCGCGCCCGCGCAGCGCGGCGGCGAAGGTCTCCTGCACCTGACGCGTGATTGGCCCAGGCACGCCGCTGCCGACGACGCGGTCATCGACCTCGCGTACCGGCGTCACTTCGGCCGCGGTGCCGGTCATGAAAACTTCGTCGGAGATATACACCGTATCGCGCGGGAAGCGCTGCTCGCGCACCTGCAGGCCAAAATCTGCCAGGATCCTGATCACCGCATCGCGCGTGATCCCGGGCAGCGCCGAGGCCGAGGGCGGGGTCATCACGACCCCGTCGCGGACCACGAAAATGTTCTCGCCGCTGCCTTCGGCCACGTAGCCGTCGACATCGAGCAGCATCGCTTCGTCATAGCCGCCGCGCTGCGCCTCGTGCACGGCGAGGACCGAATTGATGTAGTGGCCGGTGGCCTTGGCATGCGGCATCAGGGTGTTGGGATGGAAGCGGTTGAAAGAGGAGGTCTTCAGCCGGATACCGCGTTTGACCCCCTCCTCGCCCAGATAGGCACCCCATTCCCAGGCCGCGATCGCCACCCGGACCCGGTTATTGTGCGCGGCCACGCCCATCTGACCGTCGCCCAGAAAGACCAGCGGGCGAATGTAGCATTCGGTGAAGTGGTTGAGTCCTACCGCCTGAGCGCAAGCTGCCAGAATCTCATCTTGAGAAAAGGGGATCTTGATGCCCAGGATATGGGCCGAATCGAACAGCCGGCGGACATGCTCGGGGGCGCGAAAAATCGCCGAGCGGCCATCCTCGCCCCGATAGCAGCGCAAACCCTCGAACACCCCGTAGCCGTAATGCAGGCTGTGGGTCAGGACATGGATGCGGGCCTCTTCGTAAGGCACAAATGTGCCGTCAAGCCAGATTTTGCTGGTTTGGACTTCGCTTGCACCTGTTGCCGCCACCGCTGACTCCTTGCCTGGACCCGGACTGGCGCGGCTGTACGGCGCGCCAACTCGGCCCTTAAGCTAATGAAAGGCGGTAGCAGGGACAAGCCGTCCCGCGCGTCGGTTAAGCTTGACGGGGGCCAAGCGCGCTCTGGCCGTCGGCGCTGGCCAAGGGCGCGGCAGTGTTTTCGGCCGGCGTGAGGTTGGGCCGCCGCGCGCCCGCGCGCCGGCGCCGAGGTCGCCGGCGCCGCCGTGCGCCGCCCGCGGCAGGCTGAGCGGCGCCCTCGACCCGCTGCGGCGGCGCGCCGAAAACAGCGAGCGGCAGGAGCGTGAGAAGCGTCTTGGCTTCCTCGTAATAGGGTCTGCCGGAGAGCCCCCGCGCGCGATGACTGGGCCGCGCCAACCGTCCGGCGGCATTGAGCAGCAGGCGCATCCGCTCGATCTCACCGCGGGGAAAGCCGCGCTCGCGCAATTGGACTATCAGGCCGGCCGCCTGGTCGGGCGGTTGCCCGAACCATAGGTCGGCCAGCAGGCAGGCCAGAGTCAGGGCGCGCGAGGGTGCCGCGCCGGCCTCGCACGCCGCCTCCAGACGACCCATCGCGACCGCGGTGGGCGCGCTCTCCAGGTAATCGAGCTGGGGCCGCAGATGTTCGTGAAGAAAGGGCAGCACCACCTCGAGCAAGCCCAGTTCCGCCATCAGCATCAGCGAGCGCTTGGGCGGAGCGTTGGTAAAGGTGCGAAAAACTTCCTCCACCAACCGGGGGGTGGAAGTCTTGAGCAGGTCGGCGCGATGGCGAACGATCGCCGCGCGAGTGGCGGGCTCCAGGCGAAAATCCAGCTTGGCGGCGAAGCGTACCGCGCGGATCATGCGGACCGGATCCTCGCGCATGCGCAACTCGGGGTCATCGATGGTTCTAATCAGGCGGGCCTGAAGATCGGCCAGGCCGCCGGTGTAATCGACCACTTGAAAGGACTTGGGGTCGTAAAACAGCGCGTTGATAGTGAAGTCGCGCCGCTGCGCATCCTCTTGCGGGGTACCGAAAGTGTTATCGTGGCGGATCAGAAGGTCGCCTTCCTCGACCACCTCCTCGCTGCGGCGGCGGAAAGTGGCGACCTCGATGTTCTGTGGCCCGAAGAAGACGTGCACCAGCTTGAAGCGCCGTCCGATCAGCCTGGAGTTGCGGAACAGTTCGCGAATCTCATGGGGATGGGCGGAGGTGCCGACGTCGAAGTCCTTGGGGGTACGCCCCAGCATCAAATCTCGCACGCCGCCGCCGACCAAAAACGCTTCGTGGCCGGCGTGGATGAGCCTGTAGAGAACCTTGAGGACGTTGGGATCGATTTCGCGGCGCGAAATCGAATGCTGCGCTCGTTCCAAAATCTCCACTGCCGCTGCGTTGACCCCGCGCCTGCGATGTTGCGGGTGCGCACTTGCCCACGCACCTCGCACAATACTTGCAACTTATCACGCCGGCCGCGCCTCGCCATCCCCCGGCCATTGCCATCCTGCGGACAGTGGCGTTGACTTGGCGGAAAATCATGTAATAGGGTCGAAGTACCCAGGCTATGCTGCAATCGCCCGCACTCAGCGCTCCAAACATCGTTGAAATGCTGCTCGGCACCGGGCCGGTAGTCCAGGCGGTGCTGGCGATTCTGGTGGTTTTTTCGGTCTTCGGCTGGGGCATCATCATCTACAAATTGCGCCAGATCTCCCAGGCTCGCCGCCAGTCCGCCCGCTTCATCAACCTGTTCTGGGAATCCAAGAATCTGGCTGCGATTCATACCGGCAGCCTGGATCTGAAGCGCAGCCCGGTAGCTCAGGTCTTTCGCGCCGGCTATCAGGAGCTGCTGCGGCTGACCCGCGCCAAACGTCAGGTGGTCAACGCCGCCGAGGGCAGCTTCTCCACGGAGCTGGGCGGAGTGGAGAACGTGATGCGGGCGATGCAGCGCGAAGCCAACGTCGAGCTGACCAAGCTGGAAACCGGTATCACCTTTTTAGCCACCACTGGTTCGACCTGTCCCTTTATCGGCCTGTTCGGCACGGTATGGGGCATCATGACCGCATTTTTGGGTCTCTCGGCGGCCCATTCCTCCAATATCCAGGCGGTCGCCCCGGGCATCGCCGAAGCCCTGATTACCACCGCCGTGGGTTTGGTCGCGGCCATTCCAGCCCAGATGTTTTACAACTACTTCACCGCGCGGGTGCGGGTGCTGGCCACCGAGATGGAGAACTTCACCTCGGAATTCGTCAATATCGCGGAACGGCACTTCCTGTCCTAGTGTGGCGTCCCGTAAATAAGCTATCCAAGGGGAGCGCTTCGCGGGCAACAGAAACCGTTAGCGGCTTGACTGGCCCGGGCAGGCTTGGCGATGCCAAGGCTTGCCAAGTCGTGAGAAATCCTTGGCTTTCGCTCGCTTCCACTCAGGACGACGCGAGGCTAGCAGTGAAACTATTGGCGGGACTCCAGACCAGCCGCCGCAACGACGCGCGGCGCTTGTCGATGAACCTGCCGATGAGAACCTGGGAGCGCCAAATGAGGGGAACCGAGGGTCTGTGCCGACCTCGGGCCGGGTGAGACTGCGATGGCATTCGAGGCGGGCAAACGCGGAGCCTTGGTATCTCAGATCAATGTCACGCCGCTGGTCGACGTGATGTTGGTGCTGCTGGTCATTTTCATGGTCACCGCGCCTATCATACAGCAGGGCGTGGAACTCAATTTGCCCAAGGAACGATTGTCGGCCCTACCCGGCGAAGAACAGCAGTTCGTGGTCTCGGTCACCCGCGACCAGGCTGTATATCTCAATGATACCAAGCTGACACCGCAAGAGCTTACCACCAAGTTGAGCGCGATCGCCTTGGAGCGGCCCGACCGTCAGGTCTTCGTGCGGGCCGACGATCAGGTGCCCTATGGGGCGATAATTCGGGTAATGGCGGCGATCAAGGCCGCGGGAATTCGCAACGTCGGGATGGTAACCCAGGTACCTGACAACGGGATGGGCGGCGGCGCGCCCGCACGCGGACATTCGGGTGGGGCCAGGCGATAACGGGCGCGATGGTCTGGGCCTCGCCGTTGCGATCCTGCTCTCGGCTCTGGCCCATGTGGGCCTGCTCTACAGCGGCTTGGTGCTGATCCCGCGCTGGTTGGCGGAACAACCCTCCCCGCCGCCAGTTTATACCGTAGCGGTAGTGGACAATGTTCCGGCGGGCGATCTGGGGACCCATCTGCCGCAACTTAACCGCCGCCAACACCCGCCCGCGCCGCCCAAAAAAGCGCCACCGCCGCCCAAGCCGCCCAAGACCGCCAAGGCGAGCGCACCCAACAGCGACACCAAGGCCTTCGCCCTCAACAAGCGCGGCAATATGACGCCCACCCCGACCCCAACCCCGCTCCAGGCCACGGCCGCGCCAACCGCGCCCCCGACCCCGGCTCCTACTGCCCGGCCGACCCATCGCGCCACCGCCCGGCCGACCGCTACCGCGCGGCGGATCAGGGCAACCCCGAGGCCGACTCCGCGCGCCCAGCGGCCGCGGTCGACCGCGACCGCGCACGCGCGCCACGCCGCGCCGCGGCCAACGCCCAAGCGGATGCTGGCTGTGGCCAGCTCCAGACCCACCCCGAGCGTGCGCGAGCAGATGGCGGCGCTGCGCAAGCAACTGCTTCTGGAATCCCTCAAGCGCCGCAAGGCGATGGCGCAGCGGCACGAGGGCGAAGGCGGTGGCCCGCTGGAGAGCAATGTTTCAACCGGGGGACACGGCTATGGCGTGGGACCGAACAGCGGGAGTGCCGGAATGCTTAAGGACCCGTTATTTCTCTTGTATTATACGCAGGTGCAAGAGCGGATTAAGAAAGCCTGGACTTTTTCCGGAGGTAATAGCGATCTGACAACCACAATCGAGTTCGCAATCGGCCCCGATGGCCAATTGCTCAACTACCAGGTGCAGCGCTCCTCGCGCAACGACGCCTATGACGAATCGGTGATCCGTGCGATCAAACGCGCGGCGCCTTTTCCTCCGCCCCCGTCCGATTACCGCGACGCATTCTCGCGCGGGATTCAAGCCACCTTCAAACTTGGAGAACTAAATTCGTGAGTGTGCAGCCTCGGGGAGCAACTTGCGCATGGCGCGCCGTAAGCGTCCTGCTGAGCATCGGGATATTACTGCTGACGGGTGTGCCGGCGCGGGCCCAGCTTCAATCCAGTCCGCTGCAGATGGAGATCGTTGGCCCGGGCTCCAAGCTGGCCCCAATCGCGGTCTCGCAGCTCAAGAATCTGGGCGGCGACGACCAGGGCGACGTGTCGGCGCGCTTTGTCGATGTGCTCTCGCGCGATCTGGAGTTATCTGGCTACTTCCGACTGATTAAGCCCGAGGCCTACATCGAGAACGCGCAGCAGAGCGGTTATCAACTCGGTCAGTTCAATTTCACCGATTGGAGTTCGATTAACGCCGAATTCCTGGTCAAGGGCGCGATCACCGCCTCGGACAGCGTGGTGACGATCGACGCTTTTCTGTACGACGTCGCGGCGCAAAAACAATTGGTGGGCAAGCGCTTTTCCGGCTCGCCTCAGGACGTCAATCGGATGGCGCGGCGCTTCGCCGACGCGCTCCTGGGCGGGATTACCGGCCAGCGCGGCCCCTTCGACAGCAAAATCGCGCTGGTTTCCACGCGCGGCGGCCGCTTCAAGGAGATTTACATAACCTCGCTGGACGGCAAGGATCTCTATCGGGTAACCAACAATCCGACCATCAATCTTTCGCCCAGCTTCGATCGCGGGGTCGGCCATCTGCTCTATACTTCTTACAAAAGCGGCGCGCCGGACCTTTACCTGTTCAACCTCGCCACCAGGCGCGAGGTGCGTATCGGCAGCGACCGCGGCCTGCTCCTGGGCGGCACCGTGAGCCCCGACGGCGACTCGGTGGTGGCCGCGGAGGAACGCGGGGGCGCCACCAATCTGTTCCTGCTCGACTTGCATGGCAACGTGATCAGGCAATTGACCCACGGCGGCGCGATCAACGTCAACCCAAGCTTCAGTTCCGACGGCCGCCTGCTAGCTTTTACCTCGGACCGCGGCGGGACGCCCCAAATCTATGTCATGAACCCCGACGGTGGCGGGGCGCGACGGGTTACCTATTCGGGCAGCTACAACACCGACCCGGCGATTTCGCCCAAGGGTGACCGGATTGCCTACCAAACTCGCAATGGCGGCTTCCACATAGCGATCATCGGCATCAATGGCGGCCAACCCACGGTATTGGCTGCCGGGCAGCATCCAAGCTGGTCTCCCGACGGGCGCTATCTGATTTTCAGCGCCGGTCGGGACGGCGCCAGCAGGCTGTATCTAATGCAAGTGGATAGTGGCAAAATCATTGCACCGATAACCAAGGAGGACGGTGATGCGACAGACCCTGCATGGTCGTGGTGGTTGGGAGATTAGTTCGAGGAGGACGATAGTGATCGCGCGACGAATCGCGGTAGTTCTGGTCGCATTGACCCTGGCCGCCTGCTCTTCATCCAAACCCAACGGACAAGGGCTGGCGGGCGAAAACGGGGCCGCGGGCATGGGCGAGCAGAATCTGGGTAACAAGGGCTCGCTGGAACAATTTCAAAAGGGCACTTTGGGCGCCGATAACGGTGGTCCTTTGAGCGACATCCATTTTGCCTTCAACGACTACACCATCCAGCCCCAGGATAGCGAAGTGCTGCGCAACAACGCCCGCTGGCTGACCGATCATGCCTCCAGTCGGGTCCAGATCGAGGGCCACTGCGACGATCGCGGCTCGGAGGAGTATAATCTGGCCTTGGGCGCCAAGCGGGCCCAGGCGGCCAAGGAATATTTGACCGATTTGGGGATTTCGGCCGACCGCATCTCGACCATCAGCTACGGTAAGGAGTTGCCGCTGTGCCACGAGGAGACCGACGAATGCTGGGCGCAGAATCGGCGCGATCACTTTGTGGTCAGCGGGGCCCAATGATAGCCCCCATCAGGCGCCGGCCCTGGTTGCTCGGTTTGGCCCTACCGCTGGCAATCGCGGTGGGTTGCGCCTCGCGCACCGATATCGAGCAGACCCAAGACCAGCAATTTCAGATCCGCTCGATGGTGGCCTCCAATCAGCAGGCCATCCAGGCCTTGGAAGATCGCGTCCGCCAGCTCGATGATCGGCTCCAGGAGATGCAACACGGTGGCACCGGCTCCAGCGCCCCGTCAGCGGCGCTGCAAGAGCGATTGGCCAAGCTGCAAGCCCAGGTCAACGCGCTGCAGAGCGCGATGAACTCGGCGACCGCGACTGCACCTGCCACAGGTGCACCTGGGCTGGTCCCGCCGGGGATGCCGGCGCCTACCACGCCTGCGCCTGGGGCAGGCGCGCCGCCCGAAGACAGCGTCCCACCCGGCGCAGGCACGGTACCCCCTGGGGCAGGTGTGGAAGGTAGTACAATGCCGCCGGCCGCCACGGCGCCTGTCGCAGTTCCAAACTACTGGCACCAGGAGCTGGCGCGTGCCTTGGCCACTCCGCAAAGCGGTTCGGCGGGTAAGGTCTATCGCAGCGGTCTGCTGGCGATGAAAGACCGCAATTACGCGCAGGCGATCGACCATTTCTCCACTTTGCAGCGCAAGTATCCGCATTCCGACCTGGGCGAGTCGGCCGACTACTTTGCCGCTAATGCTTACTATCAATTGGGGAAATACGACCAGGCGATTTTGCAGTTCAACGATCTTGCGATGCGTTATCCCAAGGGACGTTATGCGGGCCAGTCGTTGCTGCGCGAGGCCCAGGCGTTTTTGCGGATCAATGACAAGATCGACGCCCGACTAACCCTGCAGAAGCTGCTCAACGAACATGGCGACAGCCCGGAAGCCTCCGCCGCCAACGCCTTGATGAAAAATCTCGAGGCTGATTAGCCCAACCGTGCGGGTCCTTTAGCATGGAGGTTATCCGCGAGCTGCGCCTGCCGCCCGCGCTCGCCCGCCCGGTGCTGGCGCTGGGAAATTTCGACGGCGTTCATCGAGGCCATCGCGCCATCCTGGAGACCGCGCGGGCACGCGCCAGAGGCAGCAACGTCCCGGCCGTGGCGATGACCTTCGAGCCCAACCCTGCCAAGGTGCTCGCGCCGGCACGCGCACCCAGGCTGCTGATGACTCTGGACGACAAGCTTGCGTGCATGGCCGAGATCGGGCTGGACGCGATTATCGTGGCTCCATTCACCCGCGAGCTCAGTCTATGGTCGCCCGAGCAATTCGCCCGCCAATGCCTGGTGGAGCGGTTGCACATCAGCGGCGTGGTGGTCGGCCACAGTATCAGCTTCGGCCACGCCCGCGCCGGCAACGCTGGCGTGATGAAAGATCTCGGGGAGAAGCTGGGCTTCGAGGTCGGTGTGGTCGAGGCCGTGAGCGTGGACGGGGCTGCCGTCAGTTCCACTCGCATCCGCCGCGCGATCGAGCACGGCGATATGGGCGCGACGGCGCGAATGCTGGGACGCTATCACTTCCTTTCCGGGATCGTGATACGCGGGTCTCGGCGCGGCCATCAACTAGGCTTCCCCACTGCCAATCTGCGCTCGCTGACCGAAACCATCCCGGCCGATGGAGTCTATGCTACCCGCATGGTCCTGGCCGAAGGCGCCTACCCCTCGGTCACCAATATCGGTCTAAATCCGACTTTTGACGAAACCCAGCGTTCGGTGGAAACTCACGTCTTCGATTTTTCCCGCGAGCTTTACGATCGGCTGGTCAAGGTGGAATTTATCGAGCGCTTGCGCGGCGAGCGCAAATTCGACAGCGGCGAGGCCTTGGCCCACCAGATCGCCAGCGACGTACAACGCGCACGCGCTATCCTCGATACGGTAGGCTAAAGGAATAGGGCAGGCCAAGGAGCGCGCGTAATAACCCGATGAATACCGACAGCGCGGCAGAGAGCGTCGAGGATCTGGCCGGCTTGCGCGTAGTCGCCTTCGAAAGCCGGATGGAACAGGAAACCGCGCGTTTGATCGGGCGCTACGGCGGCCGGCCTCTGTTGGCGCCGGCGATGCGCGAGGTGCCGCTGGATGGCAACCCCGCCGCCGAGCAGTTCGCCCGCCGCCTGCTGGCTTCGGAATTCGACTTGGTGGTGTTCCTGACCGGAGTCGGTCTGGAGGCGCTATTCGCGCTTTTGGATCGCAGTTTCGACCATCAGGCACTGATCGCCGCGTTGCGCCGGGTCATCACCGTGGCGCGTGGCCCCAAGCCGGCCGCGGCCCTGCGCAAGCTCGGTCTGACCGCAACCATAAATATTCCCGAGCCCAACACCTGGCGCGAGGTGCTGCATGCGATCGACCAGCACCAGCCCGTGGCGGGCAAGCAAGTAGCAGTGCAGGAATACGGCGTCGCCAATATCGATCTGGTCGCGGGACTGGCCGCGCGCGGCGCACAGGTGATGCAGGTCCCGGTCTATCGCTGGGCCCTGCCCGAGGATCGCGCGCCGCTGCAAAAAGCGATCGCTACCATGATCGCCGGACAAGCGGAGGTGGCGCTCTTCACCAGCGCCACCCAGGTGACTCACTTGATCCAGGTCGCCGAAGCGCAGGCCGATGGCGCTGCCTTGCGTCGAGCCCTGAGCCACATGGCGATCGGGTCGATCGGTCCGGTATGCTCGCTGGCCTTGCGCAGCAACCAGATAGAGGTCGATTTCGAACCGCCCCATCCCAAGCTCGGCCACCTGGTGCGCGAGGCCGCGGCGCGAGCCGCCGGCGTGCTCGCCTGCAAACGGCTCACCCCGGTGGTCGAAGTCGCCAGCCCGGCGCTCACCGAGCCCTCGCGCGCCCCTCGCACCGCGACCGATCATCCCGCCTTGTTCGATCACCCGATGATGCGGGCTTGCCGGCGCGAGCCCACGCCCTACACGCCGATTTGGCTGATGCGCCAGGCCGGGCGCTACATGCCCGAGTATCGGCGGGTGCGCGACAAACTCTCCTTCCTCGACATGTGCCGCCGACCCGAGGTTGCCAGCGAGGTGACCGTGACCGCGGTTCGCCGCCTGGGCGTGGATGCCGCGATTATCTTCGCCGATATTCTCCTGCCGCTGCTGCCGCTGGGCGTGGGGCTGCGCTACGAGCAGGGCGATGGGCCGCAAATTCAGCGGCCGGTGCGCGCGGCCAGGGATTTGGCGAGCTGGCAGCCCTTCGATGTGTCGGCACTTGAATTCGTGGCCACCGCCATCAGGATGACCCGCCACGAGTTGGCCGGTGCGGTGCCGCTAATCGGTTTTGCCGGCGCTCCCTTTACCCTCGCCTCCTACCTGATCGAGGGCGGTGCATCGCGCCAATATCTCGCCACCAAGACCATGATGTACACCCAGCCCGAGCTGTGGGAGAGCTTGATGAGTCGGTTGGCGCAAATCACTGCCGCCTACCTCAAGATGCAGGTCGCGGCCGGCGCCGACCTGGTGCAGCTCTTCGATAGCTGGGTGGGCAGCCTGGGCCCCGATGATTATCGCCGCTACGTGCTGCCCTATACCGCGGCTGCGATCGCACCGCTGCGCGGGCAGGTGCCGGTGATCCATTTTGGCACGGTGACCGGCAACCTGCTGGAGCTGATGCGCGAGGCGGGCGGCGATGTGGTGGGGCTGGATTGGCGCGTCAATCTGGATGAGGCTTGGGCCAGGTTGGGCTACCAGGTCGCGGTCCAGGGCAATCTGGATCCGGTTACCTTGTTCGCCGAGATTTCCGAAATTCGGGCGCGGGCCGGCGCGATCCTGACCCAGGCCGGTGGACGGCCGGGTCATATCTTCAATCTCGGCCATGGCATCCTGCCCCAAACTCCCGTGGCCCACGTCCAGGCTTTGGTCGAGATGGTGCACGAGATGAGTCAGCGATGAGTACGAGCTGCGACGCGGTGCTGATGATCGGCTTTGGTGGCCCGACCGCACTGGAACAGGTGCGGCCATTTCTGGCCAACGTGGTGGCGGGGCGGCCGATACCGGCTGCACGACTTGAAGAGGTGGTTGGCCACTACGCCGCAATCGGCGGCGCCTCGCCTTACAACGCCCATACCCAGCGGCAAGCTCAGGCGCTTGAGCGCGCACTGGGGGAAATCGGACTTCAGGTTCCGGTGCATGTCGGGATGCGCAACTGGGAACCGTACCTGCGCGAGGCCGTCGCCGCGCTGGCCCAGGGCGGGGCGCGCCAGGTGGTGGGGGTGGTGCTCGCCGCCCATCGCTGCGAGGCCAGTTGGGAGCGCTACCTGCACGCGACCGCGCAAGCCCTGAGCGAATTGGGCCCGCAGGCGCCGGCGATCGAATACCTCCCGCCCTGGCATGACCATCCCCTTTTCATCCGGGCTGTGGCGGCGCGCACTCGTGCGGCCTTGGAGCGCTTGGACGAGGCACGCAGGTTGGAGACCGAGCTGATCTTCACCGCTCACAGTATTCCCGTGGCGATGGCGGCGCGCAGCCGTTACACCCAGGAGCTGGCGCAATCGGCCCGTCTGGTCGCGCAGGAACTTGGCATCGAGCGCTGGCGGCTGGCATATCAAAGCCGCAGCGGCGCACCCCACGAGCCTTGGCTGGAACCGGACCTGGAGCATGTCCTGGCCGATTTGCGCGGCGGTAGCGCGGTGCTCGTGCCGCTTGGCTTTCTGTGCGACCACGTCGAAGTTGTCTATGACCTCGATATCGAGGCCCGAGCGCTGGCGCGCAAACTGGACCTGCGGATGGAGCGGGCCGGCACGGTCGGCGACCACCCCCTGTTCATCAGGATGCTGGCCAACTTGATTGCCACCCATCGGCACGGGGTAGCCGAGCGATGCGCCGGGTAGTCATTATCGGCGGTGGAGTTAGCGGCTTGGCGGCAGCTTGGCGGCTGCGCGAATTGAGCGCCGAAGGCGATCTGCTCCTGCTCGAGGGCTCCGACCGCCTGGGCGGTCCGCTGCGCAGCCTGCGCGAGGGTAGCTTCCTGATCGAAACCGGGGCCGACTCCTTCGTCACCGACAAGCCTTGGGGTTTGGCCCTGACCCGCCGACTGGGATTGGAAAACCAACTGCTGCGTCCCGGTCCGGTGCGTCGTACCCTGATCCTCAATCGCCGGAAGCTGCGTGAGATTCCAGCCGGGTTCAATTTGCTCGCTCCAGCTCGCCTGGCGCCCTTGCTGAAAAGCCCTATTTTGTCGGTTGGCGGTAAGTTGCGCCTGCTCATGGAGCCGCTGATTCCGCGCCGGCGCGCGCAGGAAGATGAAAGCCTGGCGGCTTTCGTCAAGCGCCGCCTGGGACACGAAGTGCTGGAGCGATTGGCCCAGCCCCTGGCCGGCGGCATCTACGCCGCCGATCCCGAGTTGCTCAGCCTCCATGCCACCCTGCCCCGCTTTGCCGAGATGGAACAGCGCTACGGCAGCGTAATCCGGGCGCTGCGGGCGCGCGCCGCCGAGGGCGATGTTGCTCAGGCCAGCGGAGCGCGCTGGGGCCTTTTCGCCAGCTTCGAAGGCGGGATGCAGACGCTGATCGATGCGATGGCGGCGGGACTGGGCGAGCGAGTGCGGCTGAACGCTCCGGTGCGAGAGATCGTGCGCGGCGGTGATGGCCGCGGCTGGTGCGTCTTTTTACGCGACGGCACCCCGCTGGGAGCCGACGCCGTGATCTGCACCGCTTCCGCGCCGGAGAGCGCGCGCCTTCTGGGCGGGGTCAGCCAAACCTTGGCGGCACGGCTGGCCCAGCTACGTTACTCCTCGATCGCCGTCGTCAACCTGGCTTATCGGCTCGCGGATTTTCCGGTGGCGCCCAACGCGACCGGATTTGTGGTTCCACGGGTGGAAGGGCGCCAGGTGATTGCTGGCTCCTTCTCCAGTATCAAGTTCCCAGGCCGCGCCGCCGCCGGCCAGGTCTTGCTGCGCTTGTTCATCGGCGGCAGCCTGCAGTCCGAGCTGTTGCGTTTAAGCGATCAGGAGCTGGGCGAGATCGCGCGCCGAGAGTTACACGAGCTGATGGGTGTCACGACGCAGCCGCTGCTCACGATGGTCGCGCGCTGGGATGACTCGATGCCGCAATACGGGCTGGGCCACACGCGCTGGGCGGCCGACGTGCAGGCTCAAGTCCAGCGGCTGCCCGGTTTGGCGTTGGCGGGAGCGGCTTATGGCGGGGTCGGGATTTCCGATTGTATTCACGCGGGCGAGTTGGCCGCCGAAGCGGTGGTGGACTATTTGCAAAACGTGAAAAGCGCCGCCTGACCCGACCCTTTTGGCTTCAATTGTATCGTCTTAGACCGGTGCCTGCGCGATTTCGGATCCAACCATGAATCAACCCGAGTTTCACGGCGTTTTCCCTTATCTGGTTTCGCCGGTCGATGAGGCCGGCGAGGTCAAAAGCGAGGTCCTCACCCGCCTGTGCGACGATTTAATCGCCGCGGGCGTGCATGGGCTGACTCCGCTGGGTTCCACTGGCGAATTCGCATATCTAACCTGGCCACAACGGCGACGCCTGGTCGAGGTGGTGGTCGCCGCCGCCCGCGGCCGGGTTCCGGTGGTGGCCGGAGTCGCCGCCACCACGATAGCCGACGCCGTCTTTCAGGCAGGCGAGATGGAGCGGCTGGGTTGCGCCGGAATTCTGGCGATCCTCGAAGCCTACTTTCCGATTTCGGACGAGGGCGTGGTCGACTATTTCAAGGCGATCGCCGCGGCCGTCAAACTCCCGCTGGTGCTTTACACCAACCCGACTTTTCAGCGCTCCGACCTCAGTCTGGGCGCGATCGAGCGCTTGAGCCGGATCGACAACATCAGGTACATCAAGGACGCCTCCGCCAATACCGGCCGGCTGCTTTCGATCATCAATCTGGTCGAGGGACGCATGCGAGTCTTTTCCGCCTCGGCCCATATCCCGGCCTGCGTGATGCTGATCGGCGGCGTGGGCTGGATGGCAGGACCAGCTTGTCTAATTCCGCGCCAAAGTGTCGCCCTGTACGAACTTTGCCGGCAGGGAGATTGGAGTGGCGCGATGGCTTTGCAGCGCAAGCTGTGGAGCATCAACCAGGTCTTCGCCAAGTACAATCTGGCGGCCTGCATCAAGGGCGGCCTGGAATTGTTGGGCTACGCGGTGGGCACTCCGCTGGCCCCGCAAGCGCCGCTGCCGGCCCAGGGACTAGAGGAAGTCCGCCGCTGCCTGAGCGCAGTAGGCCTTTCGCCGCGCGGTTAAAACTTCCTGGAGGAAAATCCGGGTCGCGCTGGCGGGACGACGGGATAGCTGGCGCCGGCTTTGACGAACGCGCCGCAGGAACGCCTTGGCCGCGTAGCAGCCCTGCTGCCGGCTGTCGAAGCAGTCGCGATTAGCGGGCCAGGACGGGTTGCACCGGCTCGCCGTCGCGCGCCGACTGACCCACGGTCAGCGCGACCAAATCTCCCGGCACAACCCCCTGGGCGACTTCGACGTCGTAGCCGTTATCCCAGCCCAGGACCACCGGTGCCAGATGCAGCCGCGCATCGCGCACCAGGGGAACGAAAATCTTGTTGTTGCGGAAGATCAGCGAATCATCGGGAACCAGCGCGGTGGCGTGCCCCAGCGCCACGTCGAGCGTGACGCGCGCGTACATCCCCGGATAAAGCGCGCGATCCTCGTTGACCAGATCCACCTCCACCAGCATCGTCAGGCTGGCCGGGTCCAGCGCTTGCGGATGGCGCGTGACCGTGCCTTTGAAGATGCGTTTGGGATATTCGGGCACGCTCAGGGTTGCCTCCATCCCATCGCGAATGAAGGGCGCGACGGTTTGCGGCACGTTGGCATAGGCGCGCAGCGGGCTGAGCGTGGCCAGGGTCAGGATCGGGGTGGCGGCTGAAGGCGAGGTCGCCTGCGGAATCAGCGCCCCCGGATCGAAGTAGCGCGCGGTGACGATCCCGGCGAAGGGGGCCCGAATAATCTCGTAGGCCTGCTCGGCGAGCAACTGTTGGTAAGCCGCCTGCGCCTGCATCATCGCGGCCCGCGCGTCGTCGGCCTGCTGTTGCGGCATCACCCCCAACTGGGCCAGCTTCTCGCTGCGATCGTCGGTGGTTTTCTGCAGCCAGTAATTGGCCTTGGCGTCGGCCACCTGCTTGTCCAATTCGGGCGAATCCAGGATCGCCAGCACCTCGTCCTTGGTCACCCGATCTCCCTTGTCAACCTTGATAACCTTCAAATAGCCGGCAGTCTTGGCGTAAAGCGCAGTTTCGATGAAACCGTGCAGCTTTCCAGGCACCTCGATGGTGCGATGGGCCGGCGCGGGCAGGGCGCGCTTGACCAGGACATGGGGCCCGTTCCTTTCCGCCAGACGCAGTTGCGCGGCTTGCAATTGCACCGTGTGCTGGCGGGCGAACACCAGGCCGCCGACCGCGCCGAACACCACTAGCATTGCTACCAACCAACCCAATATGTAGCCCGCACCGGGCTTGTTGTTCGCTTCCTTGCGCTCGCCGATCATCTTGTTTCGCTACCTGGCCCCGGTTACCGCGCGGCGTTTTAGAACTTTCGGATGATACGTATTCGCTGAGTTGCAGTAATCATGGCTCATGCCGCCGATCGGCCAGGATCGCGGCGTCGGCCTGCGCGACCTCCAGGTCGCGCTCGTGGGTGCTCTTGCGATGGCCGCTGACACTGGCGTATACCGCCGGCACGGCGAACAAGGTCATCGCGGTTGCCGCCACCAGGCCACCGATCACCGCGCGCCCCAGCGGCGCATTGAGTTCCGAGCCCTGGCCCAACCCCAAGGCCATCGGCAACATCCCCAAAATCATCGCCAGCGCGGTCATCAGGATGGGCCGCAAGCGGGTGCGTGCGGCGACGATCGCGGCTTGCAGGGGTGATTGCCCTTGCTCGCGCAATTCGTTGGCAAAGCTGATAAGCAAATTGCCGTTGGCCACCGCCACGCCTACCGCCATGATCGCACCCATCAACGACTCCACGTTGATGGTGGTGTGGGTCAGCACCAGGGCCCACAGCGCTCCGGCCAACGCGCCGGGCACCGCGGTCATGATAATGAGCGGCTCCATCCAGGACTGAAAATTGGCCGCCATCAGAAGATAGACCAGGATTGCGGCCAGCGCGATCCCCAGCTCCAACGTGTTGAACGCATCGCGCATCGCCTTGCTCTGACCCAGGACGTTGATACGCACGCCTTTGGGCAACTTGCCCAGCCGCGCGATGGCCAGATCCACTTCGTCGGCGACGCTGCCCAGGTCGCGTCCGGCCACCCCCAGATCGACGTCCATCACCCGCTCGGCGGCCGAATGATCGACCACCGCCGGATCCACGCCATGGCGGATGGTGGCGATATTGGCCAACACCTGGCTGGGCGGCGTCTGCGCACTGGGAGTATAGGCCGCGTCGGTCATCCCCGTGGCAGGCTGCCGCGCCATGCTGCCCATCACGGGCAGGTTGGCAAGCTGTTGGATGGATCCGAGATAGGCCTTGGGCATCTCGGCGATGATTCCGTAATTCACGCCGTTTTTATCGTCCAACCACCACGCGGGCTCAATCAGGGAATCCCCGCTGAGCGCGGTGAGCAAGGCCGCGGCGACCTGCTTCTCGGTGGCGCCCAATTCCAGCGCCCGATCGCGATCGACGTCCACGTCCAGCGCCGGGTAATCCAAGGGCTCGGGAATGCGCAGGTCGGCCACGCCCGGGACTTGCTGCAAATGGTCGCGCAGCCGCGAGGCCAGCGCGTAGAGCACCTGCAAGTTGCGCCCCCCAATCTGAATGTCGATAGGCGCCGAGAGACCGAAGTTGAGCACCTGACCGATGATATCGGCATCCTGGAAGTACGCCAGCGCATCGGGGAAACGGGTCGCCATCATCTGACGGATAAGTCGCTGGTAGCGCGCCGTAGGGGCGTGCTTGGGCTGGAGTTGGATAAGGATGTCGGCATCCTGCTCGCCCGTGTTGTCACTCTGGTAGAAGGCCAGAGTGAAAGCCAGCGGCGTGCCGATACTGACCGAGATCGAATCCAGCTCGGCTTTGGGAATAATGCGCCGGATCTGCTGTTGAATCTCGTCGGTGACCAGCTCCGTGCGCTCGATTCGGGTCCCGCTGGGCAGGCGCACGTGCAATTTCATCATGCCGGTATCGACCGGAGGGAAGAAATCCTCGCCCGTGATCCTTACCAGCGCCAGCGAGGCGGCGATCATCAGGGCCACGCAAGCCAGGGTCAGGCGGCGGCAGGCCATGAAACGCTCCAGCGCCCGCCGATAGCCCTGCCCGAAGCGCTCGAAGCCGGCATTGAAGCCGTGGACGAAATGGTTCCACAAGCCGCCTCGGGCATGCTCGTCGTGATGCTCGGGCAGGAGCCGATGAGCCATGCTGGTAACCAGGGTGCGGGAGAGCAGATAGGAGGTCAGCATCGCCAGCACCACCGCCATCGCCAGCGGTGTGAACAGGTAACGGGCCACCCCGCTGAGCATCACCACGGGAAAGAACACGATACAGACCGCCAGGGTGCCGACCAGAGTTGGGGTGGCGATCTGGGCCGCGCCCTCCAGGATTGCCACCAGCAGCGGCTTGCCCATGGCGTGGTTGCGATGGATGTTCTCGATCTCCACGGTGGCGTCGTCCACCAGCATCCCCACCGCCAGCGCCAGCCCACCCAGGCTCATGATGTTGAGGGTCTGGCCAGCCAGTTGCAGGCCCACCATCGCGGTCAAGATCGACAGCGGGATGGAAATGATCACGATCAGCATGCTTCTGGGCGAACCCAGGAACACCAGTGCCATCAGCGCCACCAGGACGGCGGCGATGAGCGATTCACTGACCACTTCGCGCAGGGCCGAACGCACGAAAATGGACTGGTCGAACGCCAGCGACAACTTGATCCCCGGCGGCGCGCTCTGCTGGATCAACGGGATACGCCGGCGCACCTCGTCGACCACCTTCAGGGTGGAAGCGCCGGCATGCTTGATCACCAGCAGCGAACTGCCGCTCTGGCCGTTGATTTTGACCACGTTGGTAATCGGCTGATGGCTGTCCGAGACCGGCGCCACGTCGCCCAGATGGATCGGGATGCCGTGCTTGACCGCGATCGGCAGGCGGTCGAAGTCGCCGACCGCCTTGGGACTCATGTTCAGGTCCACGTTGTAGGTGTAGTTGCCGATCCGAGCCTGTCCGGAAGGGATGACTATACTGGTGTCGGCCAGGGCATTGCCCACGTCCGCGGGGCTCAGGCCATAGGCGTAGAGCGCCTCGGGGTTGAGATTGACCATCACGTCGCGCATTGCGCCGCCCACCGGGGGCGGACTGGAAAAGCCGGGAATGGTCAGGAATTGAAAGCGCAGAAAATTCAGTCCGTAATCGTAAAGCCCAGCCGCCGATACCGTCTCGCTGGAAATGTTGACCTGAGCTACCGGCACATTGGCCGCGTCATAACTGAAAATGTAGGGGAGCTGGGTGCCGTCGGGCATGTTGCGGTAGGAGGACGCCGCCGCCGCCGTGATCTCGGCCATCGAAATCCCCAGGTCGGCGTCCGAGTTGAAATAGGCCTTGATGATCGACAGGCCCGGGATGGATTGGGACTCGATGCGCGAGACCTCGCTTATCATGCTGGTCATCGAGCGCTCGGTGATCCAGACGATGCGCCGCTCCATGTCCTCGGCCGACAGCCCCGGGTAAGTCCAAACCACCAGCACCACCGGCAGTTTGATAGCGGGAAAGATATCCACGTCCATCCGCGTGAACGCCAGCAGCCCCAGCACCATCATCAGCAGCGACATCACGGCTACCGAGATTGGGCGGCGAAGAGCCAGCCGTACCAGCCACATCATAGGTGGTTTCCTCCGCGGGTGGTTCGCTCCGCGCGTTCAGACTCAAGATGGCGATATAGCGCGCGCGCCTGTCAGGCAAGGCCCCCTTGCCCGCGGCCGCATCTGCTATATGTTTGGGAGTCGTGCGGGTGAATGCGGCAATACTCATTCTGGTTGGTGCCGCGATCGCGGTCATTGGCCGCGCCTCGCTGGGGGATCGCGAACACGCCGCCGCTCTTAAACAGCTTGGCTCGTAACGTCATAATGGAAATTGCAGGCGAAAAGCACATCTGGGAGAACACAACAATGGCGAAGCCGCTAGATCTCGACACAATCCTGGGTGAGTTCTCTGAGGATGACACCGCTTGGGCGATTCAAGCTGCTGATTCAGGGAAGTACGTAACGGTGCCGGATCCAAAGTATCCCGGGCGTACGATTTTCCGCTTCTTCCTGTCGAAGCAAGACGCGGAGCGAATGATCGAGGCACTCCGAGTCGAGAGCCCGAAGCTGGCCCACCGGAGGCTTTTTCCGCATGAGGTGAAACTCAAGCCATCGCTCCGTGCGGTCGCCCAACAGGATGCAAACCACGGATTTGTTGTTCATACTCCCAACGAAGCCTACGAGTTTTTCTGCAGAAACCCGACTAGCCCAAGCTTAAATCGAGGCGCTCACATCAATGAGAGTTGGCGCGAGAGAATCGTAATCGATCCGGCGATCCATCACGGCGAGCCGTGCATCAAGGGTACGCGGGTGCCGGTGAGCGTGATCGTCGGCAGCATCGCGGATGGCGACACGTCAGAGCAGATCATCGACGCTTGGCCGCAGTTGGAAGGCGATGACATCAGGGCTGCCCTGAAATTTGCCGCTGAAGCGGTAAACAACGCGGACTTCGTTCCGCTTCAGCGAAACGGCGGTCAGTGAACGCGCGCGTTAAGGTCGATGAGGATCTGCCCCGGCAGATTGCCGATTTGGTGGCTGCTCGGGGTCACGACGCGGCGACGGTGGCGGAGCAGGGCTGGCAGGGAGTATCCGATGATGACCTCTGGCCACGCGTCCAGGGTGAACAGCGTTGGCTGATTACAGCCGACAAAGGGTTCGCCGATCTGCGCCGGCATCCGCCCGGAAACCACGCCGGTGTCATCCTGTTGCGGGCACAGGAAGAGAGCCGCCGCGCTTACTTGGAGCTTGCTGCTATCGCGCTTGAGCGGCTCAAGCTCAATGAGATTGCCGGCGCTGTTGTAGTCGTGACGGAACGGGGCGTTCGCATCCGGCGGGCACCGCCCGAGTAACTTCTTTCTCTCCGCACGGGAGAGCAGCTGAGGCTTTTTCAGGAAGGCGAACACCCACAAGCCCATGACCGACGGACTCGAATGTGCGCGCGGTTGTCAGGCACGCCCCTTTTGCCGGCACCCTGCGGGCGCCGCGTCCCGCCTACTGAGCGGCCGCCGCGGGTTGCGCGGCGACGCGGGCATCAACGCCTGAAGATGAGGAGAGAAAAAAAAGAAGCCTCGATGAGTCGTGTGGAAGCCAACCCGGCGGCGCTCAGATCGCGAAATCGCCGGTGTCGGCCAGCCATTGAGCGTCTTGCGGCGAGCTGCCGACCCACAGCCGGAGCTTGCGCACGCGCCCGCGGCGGCTGATGGTCAAATTCAACTTCGAGCCGCTGGGCAGATCGTGGATGCGCAGGACGAAACCCTGCACGGCGATTATCCGGCGGCCATTCACCCGGGTCAGGACGTCACCGGGGCGCAAGCCGGCGGCCTCGGCCGGGCTATCCTCGCTGACCGCGGTGACCAGCGCTCCCGCCGCCATCCGCAAACCCATCGCGTAGGCTAAATCGGCGGCGATCGGATGAAGCTGCGCGCCAATCCAGGCGTGTGTCTTGGAACCACGGCCTTTTAGTCTGGCCAAATCGGCGCGAACCAGCCCGATGGGCAGAGCGAAACCGATACCGGTCGCGGAGCCCTCGGCGCGGTAAACCGCGGTGGTGATCCCGATGACGCGCCCGCGCGCATCGATCAGCGGGCCGCCCGAATTGCCCGGATTGATTACTCCTTCGGTCTGGATGAAATTGGCCAACTTGCCTGGAAGGTAGCGCTGCCGCGCGCCCACCGTCAGCAGACTGACGCTGCCCTCCAAGCCAAAGGGATTGCCAATTGCCATCACCTCGTCGCCGGTGCGGACTCGATCGGAATTACCCATCGTCAAGGGCCGCAGATGGTCCACGCAGTCTAGTTGCAGCAGCGCGAGATCCAGCATCCGATCCACACCCAGCACGTAACCCCGACACAAGCGCCCATCGGCCTTCGTTACCAGCACCTCGCGCGCGAAGCTCACCACGTGCGCGTTGGTCAACACCCGCCCACCACGATCGATAATAAAGCCACTGCCGATTAGAGCCTGATCGCGCCCAGGATAATCGCTATCCTTGGCGCCGCTGGTGCGGGCCGCGGTTCTCACCTCGAGAGGAACTTCTTCGGTACGAATACTCACCACCGCCGGCAACAGCGCCTCGACCAGATGGGCGAAGTTGGACCGATGGCCAGGCGGATAGGAGCGCGCGCTCGCCGACGCCATGGAGCAATCGAGGCTCAGCAGCCCCAACAAAACTATCGCGATGGCACCTATCCTTCTCACGCCCGATCCCGGCAGAATCCACATTGGCTATGGAACGCTCGTTACTTTAGCAATCAGCTCGCTGGTCTGTATAGCGAAACGCGCTATAGGTCAGAAAAGAATATCGTTGCGTAATAGCAACGCATGTTGCACAATTGCCACAACAAAACCTCGCGAATCGCGAAGATTCCAGCCCTCGCTCTCAGCCCGCGATCAGCCGATCCAAGGACAATGCACCTGCTCCGCTGATTATCAACGAGATCGCCATCGCGATCACCAGTAGCGAGTACTCCACGCCCTCGCCCTGCTTGTTGCCGAACCAGTTCATGAAGAAACCGAAGCGCACCTGCGCCTTGAGCATCGCCACGGTCATCGTGATGCCGATTCCCAGGGCCGCGACCCGGGTCAGCAGCCCCACAACCAGCCCCATGGCTCCGAGAAATTCTGAGGCCACCGCGATCAGGGCCAGCCAAGGCGAAATGTTCCAGGCCGAGCGGAAGCGCTTGAAGGTCTCGTTTAAGCCACCGCCGCCGAACCAGCCCAGCAGCTTTTGCGCTCCATGCGGCCAAATCACCACAGCGAGCATCAGGCGAATAACCAACGGCGCAACCGCTCCTGTGGTTTGCATCATCGCGTGCATCGTAAATAATCCCTCCTCGAGCTGCGCGGTTGGCTTGCGTTAGGCTTCTCGGCCGCATGATGCTGATGTTCTTGGCCGAGCCGAGTATGGACCGAGTCGACGGCAGGCTCAATCGGCGGTAAATCTGCCTGCCCAAAGAGAAGGGACGCGCAATGGAGAGCAACGATCACTCATCCGAACCAGGCGCGACGACCGGTTTTTCGCGCCGCGAATTCGTCGTGCTCGGTCTTAGCGCGGGCTTCGCCCTGGCGGCCTTGCCGGTATCCGCGCAAACCATCACCACCGACAGCAAGGGGCTGGTCGCGGGCGAGGTGAAGATTCCGGTTTCCGGCGGAACGATTCCAGCCTACCGGGCGCGGCCGGCCACGGGCGGTCCGTTCCCCACCATCCTGGTAGTGCACGAGATTTTCGGGGTCCACGAGCATATCAAGGATATCTGCCGGCGGCTGGCCAAGATGGGTTACTTCGCGGTCTCGCCCCTGCTGTTCGCGCGCGAGGGCGACGTCACCAAGGCGCCGGATTATCCGGCGATCGCGAAAATCGTTGCCCGCGTGCCCGATCCTCAGGTGATGGCCGACCTGGACGCCACCGTGAGGTGGTCCAGGAGCACCGGCCATGCCGACACCTCGCACATGGGGATCACGGGCTTTTGCTGGGGCGGCCGCGAAGTGTGGCTGTACGCGGTGCACAATCCCAAGCTCAAAGCGGCGGTGGCCTGGTACGGTCCACTCGATCCGCCGAAAAGTCCGCTCAGGCCCGCCAATCCGCCCGACCTGGTCGGGCAACTTCAGGTGCCTGTTCTGGGGCTGTACGGCGGCGCCGATCACAACATCACGCTGGCGCAGATTCACGCAATGCAGGCGGAGCTGAAAAAAGACGGCAAGCCTTGCCAGATAATCGTCTATCCCGGCGCGCCCCACGGCTTCAACGCGGATTATCGGCCTTCTTATCGGCCGGCGGCGGCCAAGGACGCCTGGGGACGAATGGCGGCCTGGTTCAGAGATCACGGCGTGGGCTGAGCGCCGCGGCGAAAGCCGCGGCGCTCAGGCAAAGTCAGCGCGCGGCCACCACTCGACTCTTGAGGCTGCCGATCGCCGGGGAGCGGATCTCCACCGTGTCGCCGGGCTTGAGGAAGCGATCGGGAGCGAAGGAACGATCGGGGCGCACCTCGCTGGAGTCGGCGGCGGTGCCAGCCGCGGTACCGCCGCTGATGATGTCTCCCGGGTACAGGGTCAAATCAGTGGACAGGTACTCGATGTACTCGGCGAAGGAGACCACCATGTCCTTGGTGTTGTAATGCTGGCGGCGGTCGCCGTTGACCAGGGTCTCGACCTCGACGTTGTCGGGGTCCAGCTCACCCACCACGATGCACGGTCCCATCGAATGGCTGGTATCGAAATTCTTCTGCATCGCGAATTTCAACAGGCCGCCACCTTCGTTAAGTCCGCGAATGCTCCAGTCGCCCGACAGCGTCACGCCCCAGATGTAGGACTTGGCGTCGGCCGCCTTGATATTCTTGCCCTGCTTGCCCAGTACGATCGCGGCCTCGCCTTCGTAATCGAAATAGCGTGCGCGCGCCGGATAAATCAGCTCGGCGTCGGGCCCCATGCTGCGCCGATCCACTTTCCAAAAGCCCCAGATGCCTGCCTTGCGGATTTCTGCCTTGGCATCGCTGGCCGAGATAGTCTGGCCGCGAATCTTGGCTGCCATCGCGATCGCATGATCGGCGAAATTGCCGCCCGCGCAGGCCACCCGGCTGGCGTGAGGGCGGGGCGCATGCAACTTGACTTCGCCCAGCTTGTGCACCACCGGCTCGCCGCGCGGATCGAGCTGGTCGTGCGCCTGCTTGAGGTATTCCAGCGCCTTATGGACATTTTCCAGCGCCGGCGGGCCGCTCTCGATCAGACGCGCCAGGTCGGAGGGAACCAAGGCTTCGGCGAGCTGCAGCGGATGAGGTTCGTTATTGCATTCGCGCACGCACTTGGCGAAGGCGTACGAGAGATCCACCACGCTCCCGTCCTGCACGGCGCCGGTGCGCCGGTCGGGACCATAGACGACTATTTTCACGGCTATCCTCCTCCAAGCGATGATTGTTTGATGCGAGCACGGCGGCGGGCCGCGCAGGAGCGACTTTAGCCAAACCGCCCCTCGCCACGCCAGCGCCCCGGACCATCAGCTTGGCCCTATAGACGTTGTCGGGAGCGCTGGGGTATTAGGATGGAGGAAGGCTGGGCGCGCCTGGGCCTCGAGGCAAAGGCGCGGCCGCCGCAAGCACAAAAGGAACACTCATGGCAACATTGCTCAATATCGGTCAGCCCGCGGGGCGGGTCGAGGGGCCGGCCAAAGTCACCGGTCGCACCAAGTACACCGCCGACGTTATTTTGCCCGGGATGCTATGGGGCAAGGTGCTGCGCAGCCCCTTTCCCCACGCCCGCATCGCCTCGCTCGACGTAAGCGAAGCCCGCAAACTGCCCGGCGTGCACGCGGTCCTGACCAGCGCCGACGTGCCCGAGCTGCTGATGGGCAAATTCATCTTCGACACCCCGGTGCTGGCGCGCGAGCGGGTGCGCTTCGTGGGCGATAAGGTCGCGGCGGTGGCGGCCGAATCGCCTGACATCGCCGAAGCCGCGCTCAAACTGATCGAGGTCCAGTACGAGGAGCTGCCCGCGGTGTTCGATCCGCTGGAGGCGATGACGCCGGGAGCACCGCTGATCCACGAGGATCCGACCCGCTACTCGCACATGCCGCCGCAGCCTTTCCATGGCGAGGTACGGATCGCGCCGCCCATCCCCAACGTCAGCGCCCAGGCGATCATCAAGCATGGCGACCTGGAGGCCGGCTTCGCCAAGGCGGCGCGGGTCTTCGAGCACGCCTTTTACGTCCCGGCCATCCATCAGGCCTATATCGAGCCGCACGCCTGCGCGACCTGGATCGAGCCCAACGGCCGCATCCACATCTGGCTGACCAACAAGATGCCCTACGTGGCACGCAACCAGATTGCGATCGCGCTGGACCTGCCGCAGGAGCGAATCCGAGTCGACGCCGCCTCGATCGGCGGCGATTTCGGCGCCAAAGGCAGCCTGATGGACAGCGTGCTGTGCTACTACCTGGCCAAGAATGCCAATCGGCCGGTCAAGATGGTGATGACCTACACCGAGGAGTTGATGGCGGCCAATCCGCGCCATTCGGCGGTCATCACTCAGAAGACCGGCGTGGACCGGGAGGGGCGGATCACCGCCCATCAGGTCAAAATCGTCTACGATTGCGGCGGCTACAGCGGCTATTCGCCCTCCCCGATGCTTCATGGCGCGGTACACGGCTCGGGCGCCTATCGGGTTCCGGCGATTTTGATCGAGGCCTACCGAGTTTACACCAACACCGTGCCGCGCGGTTACATGCGCGCGCCGGGCGCGCCGCAGATGTTGTTCGCGGTAGAGAGTCACATGGACATGATCGCCCATGAGCTCGGGATGGAGGCGCTGGAGTTTCGCCGCCGCAATGTTTTGAGCGAGGGCGATACCGGCGCGCTGGGCGAGCATTGGCGCGCCATCCTGGGACCGCAGACCCTGGAAGCGGCGGCCGCCGCCGCTCATTGGGACGCGCCCAAGGCGCCCAACGTGGGACGGGGCGTGGCCCTGTACGAGCGCGGCACCGGCAATATCGGCGCCTCGGCGATGATCCTGAGTGTCGATGCCCAGGGACGAATCGCACTGCTCACCGGCGCCCCCGACACCGGCACCGGCGCCCTGACCATGTTGCAGCAGGTAGTAGCCGAGGAATTTCAGTTGCCACGCGAGGCCGTCACCATCGTGCAGAGCGATACCGACAACGCGCCTTTCGAATTGGGCCATGCGGCCAGCCGCTTTACCTATATCGGCGGCCAGGCGGCCCTGGTCGCCGCACGCGAGATGAAAAAAGCGCTGGCTGAAGTCGCGGCCCAGAAGCTGGGCTGCGAGCCGGCCCAGATCGAACTGCGCGAGGGCAGATTTACCGGCCCCGGCGGCAGTCTCGATTTGAAGAGCCTGATGGCCTATGCGGCCGAGCGAGGCTTGGCGCCGATCCAGCGCACCGGCAATTACGTCCACAAAAGCGGCGAGATGGACAACACCTGCTTCTGCGCCCAAATAGCCGAGGTCGAAGTCGATCGCGAAACCGGCGAGGTCAAGCTGCGCAAGCTGGTGACCGCTCATGACACCGGCACGGTGCTCAATCCGCTGACCTTGCACGGCCAGATCGAGGGCGGCGTAGTGCAAGGGATTGGCCAGGCCCTGACCGAGCATCTGGTCATCCGCGACGGCAACGTGACCACCCTGCATATGGGCGATTACAAGCTGCCCACCGCGAGGGACATTCCCGAGCTGACCACGGTCATCGTGCCCAGTCAGGTCGGGCCCGGACCGCACAACAGCAAGGCGATTGGCGAGCACAGTCTGTCGTCGGTGCCCGCCGCGATCGCCAATGCGGTATTCGACGCGGTCGGAGTGCGGATCACGGAACTGCCGATCACCGCGGCCAAGGTCTACGAGGGGCTGCACAAGCAAACCGGCAAGTGACGCAGCGCGCGACGAAGCAGCCTCGTGCAGGCTTCGGCCGCGCGCTCACGCTGCGCTGTCACGGCGGCCTGAAATCGCGCTCCGCGAGGGCGAGCCGCCGATCTTTCGATTTCGTCAGCTCGCATCGCATAGAGAGGGGGGAATTCTCGCGCGCGGCCCAACGCGCCCACTTCCAATGGCGGCTGTTGTGAGTAATCACGCGCAGGGCCGCGCGAGATGTTTCAACACGGCCCGCGCTGCCGGCTCAACCTGACAGGAAAGAATTCGTCGGCTATCAGGATGAAGCGCGGCTCGCGGAGAAGTTATCTGCCACTTCACGCCAGCTCATCGGGAGACTGGTTGCTATCCGGTCGGAGCATTCAGCTCAGTGCAGATGAAAGCCGTGCGGGGGATGACCGAAGGGATGACCCGGAAATAGCTGGCGCATCCGCATCCGTGCTTGCTGGCGTTGGCCAGGGCTCATTTGCTGCCAGCGGTGATAGTTGCGCATCAGGTGCTGGCGCTGGTCGGGCGGTAGCTGCTGAAACTGATGGAAGCGCTGCAACAACTGCTGCCGTTGGCCGGGCGGCAATTGCCGAAAATGGTTGTAGGCTTGCTGCAATTGCTGGCGGCGCTGAGCTGGCAATCGGCGCCACTGATTAAGTGCACCCAGCACCTGCTGGCGCTGGTCGGGCGGCAGGCTTTGGAAGCGGCGGAAATTTTGCTGCGCCTGCATCCGTGCCGAAGGCGTCATCTGCTGCCATTGACGGTAGTTTTGCAGGACTTGCCCGCGCTGAGCGGGCGTCAGCCGGTTCCATTGTTGCGGATAGCGCGCCACTAAAGCCCGCTCAGCCGGGTTCATCGGTTGCGCCTGATTCCAGCCCTGGGCCCATAGCGGAGGGCCGCCCCCGATCATCATCACCAGGGCCAGCAGCGCGAACCGGGCGCGCAACCAGTCTTGGCGGCTCATGGCTCCCCCTCCAGCGGCGGTCCGGGCATGAGCTGATCCTGTGCTCCCGGCCAAGGCTGATCGGGCGGGTTTGTCGGGGGCGGGGCGATCGAGGGAATCTGCAGAGTGTTGCTGGGCGCGGCGGGCGGCGTTGCGGGCAGATCCTGTGCCGCACCGCGGGGCATCAGACCCAACTGATTCAGAGTCCGAAGCTGGTCCAAAAGCGGGTGACCGTGGCCGGCGCTCTGAGTCGGAGTGAAGAGGTCGAGGTTGAGCAGCATCTCGAGATCGGGTGCCTCTTGCTGGGCCAGACTCCAGACCGGGGCGAAGACCATCGCGCCCACTATCGCAAGGGCGGCCAATCTAGGACCGATTGGGATTGGCCGAGGTTGGCGCCGGCGACAGTTCATCCAGCCGCGAAATTACATCGTAGTTCTCGATCAAATCCAGATGCTGCAAAACTGGATAGGCGCGCAGCATGTCGAGGTCGGTGTCGGCCATCGCCTCCTGCAGCGTAAGTTGATCCATCGAGGGAGGCGCGGGCGGGCGCAGATTGATGGTCAGAAGCAAGGCGGCGGTGGCCAGCGCGGCCGCCCCCAGGGAGGACCACGCCAGCGCCGGTCGCCAGCGGCGTGGCGGGACGAGCGGCGCCACACGCGCTACTCTTTGCATCAACTGAGCCCGGTATATCTGCCAATCGGGCGTTGGCGTCCGTTCCAACTCACGGCCCAATTCGCCCAGCAGCCGGGCGTATGCCGCCGCACTGGCGCGACAGCGCGCGCAGCCCTGGAGATGGCGCGCGAGGCGATCGTGAGCTGGCGGGGGCAACTCGCCGCGCAAATCGGCGATCAATTCGGATTCGGGATGGCGACCTAACATCATTCTTCCTTCAAGGTCTTGCGCAACTGGGCCATGGCGCGATGCAGGTGCACGCGCGCGGTGCTCTCTGAACAGTTCAACACGGCCGCGATCTCCTTGCTGGAGAGATCTTCCTGGACCAGCAGCGTGACCGCGACCCGCTGATTGGGCGACAGCAACGCCATGGCGGCACGCAAGCGAGCGCCGCTCTGACGGCGAATCGCCTCCAAATCGGGACCAGGAGCCTGGGAGGGCGGATCGAGCGCCGGCTGGTCGTCCTCGGCGTCGTCCGTCGCGGCCAAGGGGACGAATTTGCGCCACCATTTGCCGCGGCGCTGATGGTCGATGCACAAGTTGACCAGAATGCGGTGAAACCAGGTCGAAAAGCGCGAGCGGGCGTCAAACTGCCCGGCAGCCTGGTAAACCCGCAGAAAAGCCTCCTGGGAAATATCCCGTGCATCTTCGTCATGGCCCAGAATGGAGCGCGCCAGCCGATAAGCGGCAGCTTGATGGCGCTCTACCAATAGCTCGAACGCCTGCGTGTCGCGACCGGCAACGCGCCGACACAATTCCTCATCGGAAAGCTCCACGTGAACCCGGTCGTTCCCTCACGGATTCGGCCGGCAATTTTGGCTGCACCCGCGCTATCGCTGGCAGACCCAAGCTTTACCCACGGCCGACAGGCGCGATGCTACCCGATACAGGGGGTTGGACGAAACCGTCGGCAGGAATGTTTACCGGCAAATCTGCCCAACCCTTGACTTATGCTGCCTAAGCTCGCTAGGGGAGCGGGGCATGGCTCCGTGGCCGGCACGTCAACCACCGCCGCCAGCGCTGCGTCTTTCAGGTGGAGGCTCTTCGGAGCTTGCCGTGGAGGAGATCAAATGAACAGGTTCAGCCTGGCGGTCGCCGTCGCGGTGGCGGCGCTCACCATATGCGACCTACCAGCCCGGGGACAGGATCTGGGCCAAGCCCATCGGGCGCCGGCCATGATGATGGCGATGTCACCGTGCATGATGGTAGCGACGCCCGCGCAACGTTCGAGTATCCGTCAGAATTTTCAGCAACATCGTCAACGCTTGACCGCCGACCATCACAATCTCATGGACCGGCGCCACGCCCTGACCCAAGCGATTTTATCGGGCGACAGCGCGAAGGTGAAGGTTCAGGAGCATGCGGTGATGACCGCGGCTCAAAAATTGCTGCAGGATCAGGATGCCTTCGAGGTTGCGCTTTGCCAGAAACTCAATCCTACCCAGCTAAGCGCTGCCCAAAAGCTATTCGCCACTCTGGTCAGCTTGCACCAGCAGTTTCATTCCCAGATGCAGGCGGCAATCCAGACCGCCCAGCACACGGCTAACCCTGGCGCTCCATCCTCGGGGGGTCGGATGCCGCAATCGCAGCAATAGTCCGCGGGCTTCGCACTTTGGCTTATTTCTAGCGGTAGCGGACACGGGCTACGATCGGATTCCCACCGCAGCCGGGGCTACGCCGGAGAGTCCCGGCTGAGGCCAGCCTCGCCCGCAAGGCAACTTTTGGGGGCTGGATGGATGGCGTCGAAAGAACGGGCTCGCTATCTTCGATCTCCTAGTGGCAGGCGGTTTTTCAGAAACCACGATCGGGCGCAAAGACAATGGCGAGTTGGTGCGCGAGTTGGTCGAGCATCACGTTCGCTTTACTTTGGCCAAGCGCCGGTTCGAAATGCAGCGGCACGATTGGTATCGCGTGGTAGCGCTGGCGGTGCGCGATCTTTTGATCGAGCGGATGGTGCGGACCAACGCGCGGCTGGATCGGGACAAGCGCAAGCGGCTCTATTACCTGTCGATGGAGTTCCTGATCGGCCGCTCGCTACAAAACAACCTGCACAACCTGGGTGTGATGCAGTGGTGCCGCGCGGCTTTGGCCGAGCAGGGGGTGGACTTGCAGGCACTGTTCGACGAGGAGCCCGACGCGGCCTTGGGTAACGGCGGCCTGGGACGGCTGGCGGCTTGTTTTCTGGACTCGATGGCGACGCTGAATCTGGCGGGTTGCGGCTATGGGATCAACTACGAGTTCGGCCTCTTCCGCCAGGAGATTCGCGATGGCTATCAGCATGAACGGCCCGATAACTGGCAGCGCGAAACCTCGCCCTGGCTGGTAGCCCGGCCCGAGGCCGCCTGTCGGATCCCGGTCTACGGCCATATCGAGCATCGCACCGATCGCTGGGGCCAGTACCGGCCGGTGTGGGCGGAGCGGCGCGAGCTTATCGGGGTACCCTCGGATCTGCCGATCTCGGGCTATGGCGGCCAGACCGTGAATTTCGTCCGGCTCTATTCGGCGCGCTCCTCGGACGAATTCGACATGCAGATCTTCAACAACGGCGACTACGTCAAGGCGGTCGAGCAGAAGATCCTCTCCGAGAGCATTTCCAAGGTGCTCTATCCCTCCGACGCGGTCCAGGCCGGACGCGAGCTGCGGGTGGTGCAGGAGTACTTCTTTGTCGCCTGCGCGGTGGACGACATCGTGCGTAATTTCATCGCGCGCGGCGAGGAGCTGGAGGCCTTGCCCGACACCGTCGCGATTCAGCTCAACGATACCCATCCGGCGCTGGCGATCGCCGAACTGATGCGGCTGCTGGTAGACGTCTATCGGATGCGCTGGGAGCAGGCCTGGGACATCTGCGTGGCGACCTTCGGTTACACCAATCACACCTTGCTGCCCGAGGCGCTGGAGCATTGGCCGGCCAGTTTGCTGGAACGGGTGGTGCCGCGCCATTTTCAGATTATTTGTGAAATCGATCGCCGCTTTCAGCAACAGGTCACCCTCGCCCTGGGTTACGATCCCCAACGCTTGGCGCGCATGGCCATTGTCGAGCCCGCCGGCGAGCGGCGGGTGCGGATGGCACACCTGGCGATGGTCGGGAGCCACAGCGTCAACGGGGTCTCGGCGCTGCATTCCGAACTGCTCAAACAGCGCCTGGCCGCCGACTTCCACGCCTTGTGGCCCGAGCGCTTTTCCAACCAGACCAACGGCGTGACTCAACGCCGTTGGCTGCTGATTGCCAATCCGGGTCTGAGCGGCTTGCTCGACGAGACCATCGGCGAGGGCTGGCGCACCGAGCTTGAACAACTAAGGGGCCTCGAGCGCTACGCCGAGGACAGCGAGTTTCAATCCCGTGTGGCCGCCATCAAGCGCGAGAACAAGGAGCGGCTGGCCACGCTGGTCAATCGCTTGACCCAAATCGACGTCGATCCGGCTTCGCTGTTCGACATCCAGGCCAAGCGCATCCACGAGTACAAGCGCCAGCTTCTGATGGCACTGGGAATCATCCATCAGTACTTGACCCTGGTGGAAGACGGGATCGAACCGGCGGCGCCGCGAACTTTTTTGCTGGCTGGCAAGGCCGCGCCCGGCTATCGGGAAGCCCGCCTGATCATCAAGCTCATCAACAATCTGGCCGAGGTGATCAATAGCGATGCGCGTACCCGCGGTCTGCTCAAGGTCGCCTTCCTGCCCGATTACCGGGTCTCGCTGGCCGAGAATATTTTTCCGGCCGCCGATCTTTCCGAACAAATTTCCACTGCCGGAATGGAGGCCTCGGGCACCGGCAATATGAAGTTCGCGCTCAATGGGGCGTTGACGGTGGGCACATTGGACGGCGCCAACGTCGAAATTCGCGACGCGGTGGGTGCTGACAACATTTTCATCTTCGGCCTGACCGCCGATCAGATAAGCGAACTGATTCATAACGGTTACCGCCCGCGCTCGAGTTACGATAGCGATCCACGTGTGCGCCGGCTGGTGGACGAGTTGAGTTCCGATCGCTTCTGTCCGCGCGAGCCGGGGCTGTTTGGCGCGGTGCGCGATCTGCTGCTGGAGCGCGACCGCTATTTTCATCTGGCTGACTTGGGGGCCTATCTGGAAGTGCAGGACCTGGTTGGCCGACAGTTCACCGATCGGCAGGCGTGGACGCGCAAGGCGATTTTGAACATCGCGCGCATCGGCCGCTTTTCCAGCGATCGCACCGTGAGCCAGTATGCTCGTCAAATCTGGCGCATGCTGCCCTGAAGCTTTTTCCCGATCCCTCGTCTAGACGCTTGAGAGGATCTGAGCTATGCCGCTTGGAAGTCTTGCAGGAAGCTGGGTGAGGTCATGATTGTAGGCGTACCCAAGGAATCCTATCCCGGTGAACGGCGGGTCGCGATGGTGCCCGCTGCCGTGCCGGCGCTGATTAAAGCAGGCTGTGAAGTGCTTATCGAGGCCGGAGCCGGCACGGCTGCCGGTTATCCCGACCCCGATTTCGTCGCCAAGGGGGCCCAGGTGGCCGCTTCGCGCGCCGAGCTCTTTGCCCGCGCCGACATGATCGTCCAAGTCCTATGCCACGGCGCCAACGATCGCACTGGCGAGGCCGATCTACCCTTGCTGCGCCCGGGCCAGGTCCTGATTGGCTTTGTACGCCCACTGAATTCTCCCGCTACGGTGGCGCAAATCGCCGCCACGGGAGCAATCGCGTTTTCGGTCGAGCTGATGCCTCGCATCACGCGCAGCCAGAGCATGGACGCGCTCTCCGCGATGGCGACGGTGTGCGGCTACAAGGCCGTCATCCAGGCCGCCGACGCGCTGCCACGGTTCTTCCCGATGCTGACCACGGCGGCGGGCACCATAACGCCCGCGCGGGTGCTGGTACTGGGCGCGGGGGTGGCGGGTTTGCAGGCGATCGCCACCGCGCGCCGGCTGGGTGCGGTGGTTTCCGGATACGACGTGCGCAGCGCCGTCAAGGAGCAGATCCAAAGCGTGGGCGGCCGCTTCGTGGAACTGCCTTTGGAGGTCGGCCAGGCCCAGGACGAGCGGGGCTACGCCCAGGCTCAGGAAGAATCGTTTTACCGCCGCCAGCGCGAATTGCTGACCCGCGTGGTGGCTGAAAACGACGTCGTCATCTCAACGGCGGTGGTACCGGGCAAGCAAGCCCCGGTTTTGGTGACGGCGGACATGGTCGAGCGGATGGCGCCGGGCTCGGTAATCGTGGATTTGGCCGCCGAGCGCGGCGGCAATTGCGAGCTGACCAAGCCCAACGAGATCACGGTGGCCCACGGTGTGACCATCGTGGGGCTGTTCAATCTCGCGGGTACCGTGCCTTATCACGCCAGCCAGATGTATGCGCGCAACCTTGTTACCTTCATCACCCATCTGCTCAAGGACGGCAAGCTGCAACTGGATTTGAGCGACGAGATCACGCGCGAGACCCTGGTCAGCCGCGACGGCGGGGTGGTCAATGAACGCCTCCGCGACCTGCTCGCTTCGGCGCCCAAGGAGGCGCGCTAACCAAATCCCCGAAGGCCAAGCCTTACCAAATCGCAGGACGCGGCCCCGAAGTCAGCCACTCAACCGCGACTGCCTCAACCATCAAGGAGGAACCGTGCCACCAGGGTTCATTTCAAACCTGTACGTCTTCGTACTGGCGGGTTTTGTCGGCTTCGAAGTCATTCGCCGCGTTTCCCCGCTGCTGCATACCCCGTTGATGGCGTTGACCAACGCCCTGGACGCGATTGTGGTGGTCGCCGCGATCATCATCGCCGGCCGACCCGGCACCAAGCTGTCGGCCGCGCTGGGCGCGGTGGCGGTCGCCGCCGCCTTCAGCAACATGGTGGGTGGGTTTCTGATTACCGACCGCATGCTGCGGATGTTCAAGCTCAGCGGACGCAAAGACCAATGATCGCCAATCTGTCGGACTTCGCTTATATCGTCGCCATCGCCCTGTTCATCCTGTCGCTACGGTGGTTGAGTTCGCCCGCAACCGCCCGGCGTGGCGTGCTGGCGGGTGAAATCGGCGCCGCGCTGGCCCTGATTACCACCTTTTTCAATCCCGAACTGGTCCAGTTCAAATGGATCATCGTGGCCTTGATCGTAGGAGCCGGGATCGGGGTTCCGCTGGGGATGGTTCAGATGACCGCGGTGCCGCAGCGGACCGCGGTGAGCCATGCCTTCGGCGCGCTGGCCGCCGCGGTCATCGGGATTGCCGAGTATTACCTGCGCGCACCCGCCATCGACAAGTTCGAGATGACCGAGATTGCGCTGGAAGTAATCATTGGATCGCTCAGCTTCACTGGCAGCCTGATCGCGGCCGGCAAGCTGCAGGAGCTGCTGCCACAGCGCCCGATCGTCTATCGCGGACAGAACTACGTGAGCTTGTCGGTGCTGGGAGCCGCGATCGTGCTGGCGATCGTGATGGTCTTTCACCCCGGCTATACCGCCCTGTTTCCGCTGGTCGTGCTGATCTCGCTGGGTTTCGGCGTGTTGCTGGTAACCCCGATCGGCGGGGCCGACATGCCCACCGTCATATCCCTGCTCAATTCCTACGTCGGTTTCACCGCCGCGCTGTTGGGCTTTGTGCTCAACAGCAAGGTCCTGGTGGTGGCGGGCGCGCTGGACGGCGCCTCGGGCTTCATCCTGTCGGTGATCATGTGCAAGGCGATGAACCGCTCCTTCACCAACGTGATGTTCGGCGCCTTCGGCCAACTTCAGGTTGCCGCCGCCGGTAAGCAGGAAGAGCGCAGCGTGCGCAGCGCCACTCCCGAGGAAGCGGCCGCCATCCTGGAGGCGGCCAACTACGTGATGGTGGTGCCGGGCTACGGAATGGCGGTGGCCCAGGCACAGCATCGGGTGCGCGAATTCTATGATGTCCTGACCAAGCGCGGAGTGACGGTAAAATTCGCGATCCATCCGGTGGCCGGGCGGATGCCCGGTCATATGAACGTGTTGCTGGCCGAAGCCGACATTCCCTACGACAAGCTGCTCGATCTGGACGAGGCCAACTCCGACCTGCCCCAGGTCGACGTGGCTTTGATCATCGGCGCCAACGACGTCACCAATCCGGCCGCGCGCGATAGTCCGGGAAGCCCGATCTACGGCATGCCGATTATCGACGTGGACAAGGCACGCACGGTGATGGTGATCAAGCGCAGCATGAGCCCCGGGTTCGCCGGCATCGACAACGAGCTGTACTATCTGGACAAGACCCTGATGCTCTTTGGCGACGCCAAGAACTTCGTGGGCAACATCGTGCGCGAGCTGACCGGCAGCGGCGCGCATTAGCCGGGAGCGCGGGGCGGACTCGGCGGTCCGTCTCGCGCTTCGAAAGCTGCAATTCCCACCCGCGGTAGGGCGGCCAAGCCGCCTCCAAACGCAACTATTCTGGCCAACCGCTCGCGAGCCTGAGAGAAAGGCCGCCCCGCATGCGAGTTAATCTCGCATGGGCCCAACCGCCAGCTAGTTCTTCTGGTGACCGCCCGATAGCCAGTAGCGCTCCAATTGCTCGCGCTTGCGCTGGTAGAGTCCTTCGACCTCGGGAGGAATAAAGCTGACCAGCCCCTGGGCAAAGGACATCACCCGCGGGGCAAGGGTCGAATTGCGCAGCAAAGGCGCCTGCGCCGGCAATATCGCCGTCGCAAGCATCAGGGCAAATCCCGCGATCACAAGAGTGAGGGCGCAACCGGCGGCGGCGCCTAGGAGGCGATCGATCCATGATAGATGGACGGTGCGAATCAGGCGCGCCACGATTGAACCCGCCAGCTCGACCGCGACAAAGACGGCGAAGAACACCACGACGAAGCCAATCACGGCGGCTACAGGCGGGCTCAGGTGGAGCTCACCGGCGGCCAAGCCGCCTACCCGCAGGTAATAGAGCGAGGCCAGGTAGAGGGCCGCGCCCAATGAAATCAGCGAGGTCGCCATGCGCAGAACGCCGCGCCCCAGGCCGTAAAAGGCTCCCAGCACCGCCACCACCACGATCGCCACATCCAGCCCGTTCATCTTCTCCCTCGGCCTGAAAATCCTACCTCACCCAGGCTCGGCTCGCGAGCTGAGTGCCGAGTCTGCCCGCCCCGCCCTCGGCCATTCGACCACCGCCCGCCTTATGGTTAAATAGCGCCATGGCATGGGTTTACATCGAGGCCCTGGGGCAGCACGTAGGGCAGGAAGTAACGCTGAAGGGGTGGCTGCACAACCGGCGCTCCAGCGGCAAGATCCACTTTCTGCAACTGCGCGACGGCAGCGGGATTTGTCAATGCGTGGCTTCGCGCGCCGAGGTGGGAGCGGAGGCCTTCGAGCGTGCCGACCATTTGGGGCAGGAAAGCGCGCTGGAAATAACGGGCACGGTGCGCGCCGACCCGCGCGCGCCAGGAGGCTTCGAGCTGGCGGTGAGCAAACTCACGGTGCTGGCTGCCGCGACCGATTATCCGATCACCCCCAAGGAGCATGGGGTCGCGTTTCTGCTCGATCAGCGCCATCTGTGGTTGCGTTCTCCGCGCCAACAGGCGATCTTGCGCATCCGCGCCGAGATCGAATCTGCTTGCCGGGAATTTCTTCACGCACGTGGTTTCGTGCTGTTCGACGCTCCTATCCTGACCCCTTCCGCCTGCGAAGGTACCACCAACCTGTTCGAGACAGATTACTTCGAACGTAAAGCCTATCTGACCCAGAGCGGACAGCTCTATGCCGAGGCGGGCGCGATGGCGTTGGGGCGGGTGTATTGCTTCGGCCCGACCTTTCGCGCCGAGAAGTCCAAGACCCGCCGTCACCTGACTGAATTCTGGATGGTCGAGCCCGAGGCCGCCTTTTTTGACCTTCAAGACGACATGAACCTGGCTGAAGATTTCGTGGTTCATCTGGTGGCCCGAGTCCTGGAGCGCCGGCGAGCCGAACTGGCGCTTTTGGAACGCGACGTCAGCAGGTTGGAGGCAATAAAAAAACCTTTTCCCAGACTAAGCTACGATGAGGCTATTGAACGGCTGCGCGCCAAAGGGCTGGCGGTCAACTGGGGCGACGATCTCGGAGGTGACGAGGAGACCGCGCTGTCGGAGGAGTTCGATCGCCCGGTGATGGTCCATCATTACCCCACCCAGTGCAAAGCATTTTACATGAAGCAGGATCCGGCGCGGCCGCAAGTCGCGCTGTGCGTCGACATGCTGGCCCCGGAGGGGTACGGCGAGATTATCGGGGGTGGCCAGCGCGAGGATGACTACGCCACGCTGCGGGCCAAGATAGAGCATCACCAATTACCGCTGGAGGCCTTCAACTGGTACCTCGATCTGCGCCGCTACGGCTCGGTCCCACACGCCGGTTTTGGGATGGGAATCGAGCGAGCGGTCTGTTGGCTATGCGGCTTGCATCACGTGCGAGAGGCGATACCATTTCCGCGCATGCTGGAGCGGCTGGAGCCGTAATCTACCCTCTTTGGCTTGCAAAACGATCGCGCCACGCCGCTTCACCCGTTTGAGCGCCGGCTATTCTGTCACCCCATACATTAGGTTAGACTCCTAAGGCCGATGAGGACGGGCAAAACCAGAATTCTAAACCTCGCCGAATGGCTGTGGAGAATCTTGGCGGCGATCGCCTTCAGCGCCTGCGCGATGCAGCCAACCATGCAGGCGAGCGCGGCTGCGCCGAGCAACGGCGTTAAAATGATTGCGCCCTACCGGCAACTCGCGACCGGGGGCGATCTGGCCTTGCGCGCGCAGGTCAGTAACATTTTCAGCTCACCCAATGCGATAGGCGCGATGGCGACGGACCGGATCGGCGCGTGAGCGCGGGTTGTTAGCATCCGAGGATGGAATAAAAGCCAATTTCGAGAGTCGAAAGGGCCGGGCAGCAAGATGGACAAAATTGCACAACTATTGGTGCGCTGGCATATCCACCCGATCGTGGATCACTTTACGATCGCCCTGCTGGTGGTGGCCCTGCTCACCGATATCGTGGCTTCGATCCTGGCGGAGCGGCTGTGGTTGCGTTACATGGCCCTGACCCTGATGGTTTTGGGTGCGATAAGCGCCGCTACCTCCTGGTTTACCGGTGGGGGCGAAGCGCATGCGACCATCAAGTATCTCGATCCGGCCGGACGGGCCGTGCTGCATATTCACTCGCAACTGGGGAATGCCTTGATGGTCACCTTCGCCGTACTGGCGCTGTGGCGGATCTTGATCCAGGCATTGAGTTTCATGGCGCGGACCCGGCAGGTTTACTTGGCGTTGACTCTGCTGGCGGTGATTGCGTTGGGTTATCAGGGCTGGTTGGGAGGCGAATTGGTGTACGGCTTCGGCGCTGGCACCGCACTGCTGGCGAGCGGGGCGCAGCCCACCGCCCAGAGCGCGCCGGCGGTCTCCAAAGTGGTGCCGCTGCCCAGCGCGATTCCCACCGTGTACGTCCCGATGCCCAGCCCAAGTGCGCTGCCTAGCGCCAGCGCGGCCGCATCGGTGACCACGCCGCAGCCGACCGCTACCGCCACTGCGCTACCTACCGGCGGCGCTTCGTAGGAAGTCGATAAGCGACCCAGCGGGGCAGGGTGCCCGCAGATGAGAGCCGCGCCGTGCGTTCTTTTGATCGGTGCGGCTATGCCCTTTGGCAAGTGCTGGGCCAGGCGCTGATGCACCAGCGACCGCTGAAGCTGCGCTCACGCTCGAGCGAATTCGGTACCGGATCGCGCGCCAGCAGCGGTCTGCGCCGATCGCTTACCAATCGTCAATGCAATGCGATCGCGTCACCTACTGCTATTTGTCCGCGACCTTTGATTTTACCGGTCACTCCGATAAACGCCTGGTGATGGCGAGCCGCCGTCCGTAGGATTGCCAGGTCGCGCGCCAACTCTTCCTGTGCGTGTGTTGTCATCACGCACCGCAGGGTCGGTATGAGCTGATTGATTTCAATCTCGCCGATTTGCAGGGCGTGGCCGATCCAGCCGTCTTCGACGAAGCCGGCGCTCTCATCGGTGCTTTGGACCAGCAGATTGGGGCGAAAGCGGCGTGTCGCGGGTGCAGATTCGCCGAGCAAGCGACCCAGATGGGCCAGGGTCGCGCTGGCAATCAGATGGATCGGCGCGGCGTCGAAGAAAGTTCCTCGCGGCGCGCCAAAGGTCGGCGGCAGGACGGTGCCAGGCGCCAGCCCCGGCATCACCTCGGCTGCGGCAAGCCCACCGAAGATGGTCGCCGGGTCGATCCCGATCTCGTTGCGGCCGCTCCCGGGGCTGCGCTCCAGGCGGACCTCGAAACCCAGGAAGTGCGACAGCAGGCCCTCCAAGGCGGGATCGTCGGCCGCCGTCGGCGGCCCATCGGGCAGCTCGATGACGATTGCGGCGGGATCCAAGGGCCATCCCGGTGGACTGGCATAGGTGGCACGCAGTTCCAGCATCCGAGGCCATTTCTTTGCGCTCACCAGATGGCCGCTGCCTACCTCTCGCAGGGCCAGGGCGCGATCGCCTAGCAATCCCTGGGGCCCGATCGCGACTGTCTCGACGCGTTCCCCTCGCATCGATTTGACGGGATAACGCCAGATTTCGGTTATCGTCCCTATGATCGACTCCATCGGTCTACGCTCCCGGTTTCATCTGGCGCTCGACCCCAACCCAACTAAATGCTCGAAGCCCTGCTCGTCCTCTCGTATTATCAAATAGCAGCGCGCCAGGGGGACATTTACCAAACTTTTCAATCCGCTCGGCAAATTGCGGGAGGAAATTATGGGTGATTTTCTGACCGACATCGAAGCTATCCGTCAGCATGCACGTCAAAATATGGAGGCGGGCGCCGTCACCGGCGGCTACAAGGCCGACCGCGAACGAGTGATCAAGGTGCTCAATGACGTGCTCGCGACCGAAATCGTTTGCACCCTGCGCTACATGCGTCACTACTACATGGCCGGCGGGATCAACTCGGAATCGGTCAAGGCGGAGTTTCTCCAGCACGCCAAAGAGGAAGAGGAACATACCAATTGGGTGGCCGAGCGGATCGTGCAATTGCGCGGCGCGCCCAACTACAATCCCGAAGGCCTGGCCACGCGCAGCCACGCCCAGTATGCCGAGGGCAACAGCTTGGTCGACATGATCCGGGAGGATTTGGTCGCCGAACGCATCGCGATCGAAACCTACTCGGAGATCGTCCGCTGGTTGGGCTCCGACGACAGCAGCACGCGCCGACTGATCGAGCGAATTCTCGAGGTGGAAAACGAGCATGCCGAGGACATGGTCACGCTCCTGGAAAAAGTCTGAGCGGAGCGCCCAGCCTGGTTAGCGATAGCGCAAAGTAATTTTGGTCGAGGCCTCACCGCCGCGAAACGTAATCGCGGCGGTGGAAAACGCCGGCGGAGCGAAGCTGGCCGGGGCGTTGTCGGAGAATCCATATCCCTCCAGCGGCATCCCCAGGAAGTTGTAGCTCATCCGCCGCTCGTTGTGTTCGGCCTGGAAGGCGGAGATCGCGTAGGTTCCGGGAGGCAGATTCTTAAACACGCAGGTTGCCTTCTTGTCCGCGATGGAAGCGGTGGTGCCACGAAAGTAGGCGCCCTTGGGAAACTGGTCGGGGTCGGAGTACAAGCCGCAGCGAACCACCCCCTTGTTGTTGTGCAGGTTGGCGATCTCCACCGACAGCGTTCCGGTGTCTTCCTTGCCTTGGGCCAGCGCCGTCGCCGGCGCCAGGATAAGCAGCCAAGCCATTGCCAACCCAACCCAAGCCTCTTTTGCCGCTCGCATGGGGCTAAAATGCGTCGGTGTGGCGCGCGATGCAAGCCGCATTCTCGACGACCGGCGCCCCGCCGGCGACGGGATGACAGCGGGACTTGCCGCCCGTGGCGCCCAAAGTAATAATGAACGCCTGCGTGGACGCATAGCTCAGCTCGGTTAGAGCGCTTGCCTCACATGCAAGAGGTCCCAGGTTCAAGTCCTGGTGCGTCCACCACCTGAATTTTGCTAGCCACAGTCGCTATCTGAAAAACAGATCCGGCCTTCCGGAGCCACGCGGGTTTGTTCGGCCGGAGCTTTACGAGCAGCCGCCGAAGCGGGAAGTGAAGCACGCCATAAAGTAGAAATCGGAATTACCCGCGGTAGCCTTAAGTGAAGTGCAGAAAGCCCTTGCACCACAAGGTTTTGAGGCATACCGATCGATACCGAATGGCACTCATTCCGGCGCTGCGCGCACAGACGGCCGCGGGTTTCACTCGGTAGGACGCGCCAGGACTTGAACTGGGGCCTTTTGCATGTGAATAGAAGAATTCGGCAGGTGTGACGTTTGACGGAGCGCTCTCAAACCGGCGGGACCGATCCTACTCTTGATTGTCCCGATTGGAGCAGCCTCACCGACTATTATCTCGGCTCGATCGCCGCCGACATGCGCGTCGATATCGATAATCACGTGGCCGGCTGCCGGCGATGCCGTGCCCAGTTGGCGTTCGTGAAAGCCGAAAACACCGTGGCGCCGCCGCTCCGAGGCAGGCCAGAGGGATCCTTCGCCCACTGGTGGCTCAATCCGTGGGCAGGGATCGCGGTTGCGGCCGCGCTTGCCATCGTCACCATGCTGGGGATGGGCCGGGAGCTGTTCGAGGCCAGGGGCCGGACCGCATTGCCCAGCTCCGTCTCCGCTCCCAAACACGCATCGTCTAAAAGCTTAGCCGCGATAGCTTCCGCCGAGCCGTGGGCACGCGCACTCGCAACGACGCCCGACGGCAGGATTCGATGGGAGGTGGGTATCGGCGGCCGAATCGAGCGCATCGAAGGGCCTGCCCGCGTCCAATGGATACCCAGCGGAGTCGCCACTGATTTGCTCGCGGTCTCGGCTCCCTCGAACATGGTATGCTGGGCGGTCGGCCGCGACGGCGTGGTGATGCGCACGGTCGACGGTGGCACGCATTGGGAACAGATTCGACCTCCCGCGACCACCGATCTGACCTCGATCGTTGCGCGAAATGGCAGCGAGGCCGCGGTCGTCACCGCGGATGGCCGCCGATACGCGACCGCCGACGGCGGCCAAACCTGGCACGCTCCCCAAAGAAGTGAGGATTGACGCGACGTAGTCGCGATGAGATGCTTGGTGCGCAATTGTTTATGGCACCTCAACCTTTACTTGCTTTTGATCTGCTGATTCGATAAATAATCTGTCTATTAGATTTTCTGCTAGACCTGCGAGTGTTAGAGGGCGAGAGGGATATGACTTCACAACGACGCAGGCTACTTGAGCTCCTTCGAGAGACTTCTTTCGAGAAGAGCGACCAGCCAATTTTTCATCTCGCTTCGGGCATCGATAGCAACTATTACATCGACTGTAAGCAGGCCCTGTCGTACCCGGAAGCCCGACAACTCATCGGCGAGCTTATATACGTGCGCATACGGAACGAGCCGCTTGACGCGATTGGGGGGCTCGAAATTGGAGCGTACCCGATAGCGTGCGCTGTTTCGGACAGACTTTACCTCGAAAATGCCAAGACCGCACGCGTATTCGTCGTCAGAAAGGAAGCCAAGAAGCATGGAATCAGGACCTTGCTGGCGGGGGATGCTCGCAACGGCGATATCGCCTTGATCGTCGACGACGTGATCACGTCGGGTTCCTCCGCTATCCAAGCCATCAAAAACGCTCGTGCTGAGGGGCTGCAGGTTCGTCGGGTAATCGCGATCGTCGATCGGGAAGAGTCAGACGGAAAGGCCAACATCGAAAGAGAGGGCGTGTCATTCGAAGCCTTGTTTACGCTCGCGGAGCTAATATCCGAATATGGCGAATCCGAGAGATCAGATCAGGGCGCTCGTCGCCGCCGACCTATCGGCGGCACAAAATCTCCGCGCCTTGGCGCAGTTGGCTCGTAACCTTTTCTACGAACGGCCGGTCCTGTACGGATCCTTAAGCAAGCTGTTCGACGAGCTACTTTCCGAATATGATGAGCATGACGCGATCCCAACCGATCGCGCGGATCGCATTAAGCAGCATTTGACTCCGGCGGTCCTTGATGCGGTCAACGCCGAATTCGATCCACCGGCCAACCTTTTAAACGCCCTAAATGAGCTGTACAGGGCGCAGCACTCGTTGTAACTCGGACGCCGCTTCAAACCGGCCCTGACGAAAGGCCAGCGAATTCGAACGGGGTTCCTGCGCTCGCCTCAGTTTCCCTCTTGGCCTTGAAACATTGGAGCCTTCGCCGATGGCCGCCGCAGGCCCATTCCAATCCGTTCAGGAACGCGCTCGCCTAAGTCGCGGCGCCAGCGAGGCGGCGATCTATCAAATGGTTGCCGCCGCCTTGGCGCGCCGGGCCGTTAGCGGCGGAGTCCTGATCGACGTAGGCTGTGGCGGCGGCTCGCTATGGAACTACGTTGGTGGCGCCTTCGATCGCTATATTGGCGTGGACGCCGTGCGCTACGACTCTTTCCCGCCCGAGGCCACCCTTTACCCGGCGGACCTTAACGCTTGCATGCCCATGGTCCCGGACAACCTCGGCGACGTGGTCGTCGCGGTGGAGACTATCGAGCATCTGGAGAACCCCCGCGCCCTGATGCGGGAATTGGCGCGGGTGGTGAAGCCCGGTGGATGGGTTATCGTCACTACGCCCAATCAGCTCAGCCTGAATAGCATCGGCTGTCTTTTGCTCAAGCATCGCTTCGCCTATTTCCAGGACGTCCATTACCCCGCCCACCTGACCGCGCTGCTGGAGGTCGATCTGATGCGGATGGCGCGCGAGAGCGGCCTCGCCCAACCTCTAATCGAATATAGCGGTAGTGGCCGTATCCCCTTCACGCCCTGGCATTACCCGCCGTTTCTGAATGCCGTCTTCGCTCGTGCCTGCTCCGATAATCTCGCCTTGGTCGCCCGCAAGCCGCTTTGAGGCTCGCGCAACTAATCTTCGTTATTTACAAGGTAACGCTAGACTAAAGGTCGAACAGCTCGCGCATCTTGCTCACCAGCCAGCCGCGGTCGCGACGGCGGTCGCCGGGTTCACCGGCCGTGCGCAGCCGCTCGCGAGTCTCGCTCAGCCGCTGATCCATCACCGCGCTGATCTGCTCCAAAGCGGCGGGCCGGCTGCGAAACAGATCGGTGAAGGCCTGGCGGTTGAGCTCCACCACTTCGACTTCCGAGCGCGCGATCACGCTGGCGGTGCGTGGCTCGCCCGTCATCAGCGCGATTTCGCCGAAGAAAGCCGGGGGGGTGAGGTTACCCAGATGCAGGCGACCGCCGCCGGGCGCGCGGGCGCTGATTTCGACCTGTCCGCGCCGCAAGATATGCAGGCAATCGCCAGGCCCACCCTCGTGCATCAAAACCTCGTCGGGTCCGAACTGATGGATGCGACAATTGGGGAGCAACGCTGCCAGATCCTCGTCGCTGAGCCCGCGCAGAAAGTCGACCTGGCGCAGTTCTTCGATCAAACGCTGGGCCTCGGCCTGCGGCCGTTGGCCGTCCGGCTGGCTGGTGGCTCGCAACAGGGTCCGCGTGGGGAAAGGAATTTCGATCTTGTTTCGCTTGAGCGCATACCAGACGTTGCTGAGGATCGAATCGCGCGCCTCCTCGTGGATGCCGTAGTCCGCCATCCAGAATCGCAGCCGATAGGAGATCGCGGACTCACCATAGTCGACCACTTGAACCTGAGGTTGGGGCTTGTCCAGAACCCCGGGCGTGCCGCTCAGAACCGCCATCAAGACCTCTTTGACCTGGTGCGGAGGCTGGTTGGTAGGCAGGCCGATCAGCAGGTCTTCGGCGACCGCGCCGGCCGCGTAGTTGATCAGCACTTCCTTGGACAGCAGGAGGTTGGGAATCTCCAGCCGCTCCTTGGTGTGGGTCAGCAAGCGAGTCGCGCGCCAGCCGATTCCCACCACCTGTCCGAGATGGCCGCCGTAGCGCACCCAATCGCCGGGCTCGAAGGGTTTTTGCAACTGCATCGACAAGCCGCTGAAGATATTGCCCAGGGTTTCCTGCAGCCCCAAGCCGACAATCACCGAGAGCACCGCCGAAGTCGCCAGCAGGGAAGTCAGATCGACCTTGGTGGTCGCGCGCAGCACCAGCATCACCGTGACCGCGTACAGCACCAGCATCAGGAGGTCGCGAAAGATGTTGGAAGCGTTGGCCCCGTGCGGCATCAGCAGATGCAACAGATCCAGGCTCAGGCGGATGACGCCGAAGAAAAACAGCACCAGGCCGGCGGCCTCGAACGAGACCGACAGTTCGGAGTGCGCCGGCATCACGCGCATCGTCAGATCCGCGGCGAAGCCCAGTGCGATGAGAACGAAGGAGGCCGGTCCCACCAGCCGCTCTCGTCGGCGCAAGGCAAAGCCCACCAGCGCGGCTCCCACCATCGCGCCAACTTCGATCGCCACGCTCATATAGGCGGGCAAGGTGGCCAGTCCCAGCAGCGTTTTCAACGAAGGCGGAGTCACGGGAAATGCGCTCTTCCACCGAAGGCGATGATTTAGTCCGCCTGGACCAATATCACAGCGGCGCGGGCCGGGTAAGAAGCTTGCTCGCGGGGCACGGCCGGCGCGCTCGCCACCCGGCGCTGCCTCCGGTTAATCCTTGTCACGCGCTCGCGTCCGCGGCGCCGCGGCGCGCATAAAGGAGTTCGTACATGCAGGGCACCAATAGCAGGGCGAGGACGGTGGAAGCCGCCAGGCCGCCGATCGCGGCGCGGGCCAGCGGCGCAGAAGCCTCCGTGGTCAAGGCCATCGGCAACAGGCCGACCACGGTCGCCAGGGCGGTAATCAGGATGGGCCGCATGCGGATGCGCGCCGATTCCACCACCGCCTTGCGCAGCGTCTCGCCCTGGCGCAACCGCTCGTTGGCGAAATCCACCAGCAGGATCGCGTTGGAGACCGCGATCCCGACCATGTAGATGACGCCCATAAAGGATTCGATATTGAGAGTTGTGCCGGTCAGCCAGAGGGTCCAAACCACGCCAATGAGCCCCATCGGCACCGCGAACATCACAATAAACGGATCCAGAAAGGATCGGAACTGCGCCACCATTACCAGGTACACCAGCATGATCGCGATGAGCAGGCCGAAGCCCATGCTGGCGAAGGAGGAACGCATCGCGGCGATCGAGCCGCGATAATGAATCGACACGCCCCTGGGCAGCTTGAACGGCGCCAGGGCGTGCTCGATCGCGGTTTGCGCTCCGCCCAGATCCTGACTGCTGGGCGAGACCAGGAGATCGACTACGCGCTGAATGTTGTAATGGTCGGCTTCGGAGGGATGGTACTCGGATACAATGGCCGCGACGTCGCGCAGCAACAGACTGTGGGCGTGGCCGCTTTCGCGCGGATAGCTCTTGACCGGGATGTTGCGCAGGGTATCCACCGAGGCGAAGCCGTTGTCGGCGTCGGGATACTGGACGGTCAGAAAGTAGTCGTTGTTATTCGCGCGATCGATCCAGATTGACGGCTTGATATATAGGTTGGAATTCAACGCGGTGATGAGGTTGGAAATCACGTTCTTCTGGGTGATGCCCAGCCGGGCCGATCGGATCCGGTCAACTCGGATGTCGAGGGTAGGGTACTGCGATTCTTGCGGCACGAAGGTCTGGGAGACCTGGGGCAGCCGCGCGACGATTTTCTGAGCCTGGCGGCTAGCCCGGTACAGCGACGCGAATTCGGGACCCGCGAACTGGATGTCAATCGGCGCGATCATGCCGAAGCTGAGCACCGCGTCCACGATGCTGCCCGACGAGAACAGAGTGCGGATTTCGGGCAACTCGGTCTGAAGCATCTCGCGCACCCGGGCCGCGTGGTAGGCGGTAGAGTGTTTGTGGCCCTTCTTGAGCGCGACCTGGATGAAGCCGGAGTCCTCGGCCGCGTTGGGCGAGTAGATCGCCGAGATACTTGGTGCCAGCCCGATGTTGGAGACCACCATGTCGAGCTCCGAGCGCGGAATCGCGCGCCCGAGCACCATTTCGATCCGTCGCGCGATGTCGGTGGTTTGTTCGATGCGGGTGCCGGCCGGGGCGCGGAAGTTGATGGTGAAGGAGCCGGCGTCGGTCTGCGGAAACAACTCGGTGCCCAAAAGCGGGTAAATCAGCAGGCTGGCCGCGAACAGCAGGCTCACGCCGCCAATCACCGGCAGCTTGTGATTGAGCGCGGCGCTCAGCCAACCCTCGTAACGACGAGCGAAGTTCTCATATCCGCGGCGAAAGCCGGCGAACAGCCCGCCGCCGCTTTCCACCGCGCGGGCTTCGGCAATGCTCAGAAAGCGCGCGCAGTATATCGGAATCACCGTCATCGCGATCACGTAGGAGCTGGCGATTGAGAGCACGACCGCCAGCGCCAAGGCGCTGAAGAGATATTTGGCCACCCCGAACAGAAACATTACGGGAAAAAACACGATGCAGGTGGTCAGGGTGATGGCCAGAACCGACAGCGCCACCTCCTCCGCCCCTTGCCGCACCGCCGCCCCCGGCTCCTCGCCCTGGGTCAGGTGCCGGTTGATGTTTTCCAGTACGATCACCGAGTTGTCCACCAGGCGGCCAATCGCCAGCGCAAAACCGCCCAGGGTCATGATGTTGATGGTCGAGCCATTCATATACAGGCCGAAGGCGCCGGCCAGGATCGACAGCGGAATGGACAAAAAGATGGCGATGGTCGAACGAAAGCTGCCCAGAAAAATCAGGATCATCAGCGAGGCCAGCACCGAGCCTGATACCGCTTCATGCTCCAGACTTCGGATGGCTTCGACGATATAGGTGGACTGGTCGAAGATGGTCTTGAGCTTCATCCCGGGGGGCAGGCCGAAGACCTTGGGGAGCAGCTTGATGGTTCCCTGCACCACAGAGATGGTGTTGGCGCCGACCTGGCGCAGGATTGGAATATAAACCGAGGGCTGGCCGTTGATCAGGACCTTGTTGTACTGGATCTGCGATGAGAGCTCGACCCGGCCAACATCTTTCATCAGCACCGGCGCCTGGCCAGGCCCAACCTTGACCGGGACGTTGTTAATGTTCCCGGCCTTCGCGATCATGCTGTTGGAATAGATGTAGTAGTCCTTGGTCCCCAGCTTGGCGTCGCCGGCGGGGATGATCAGGTTGGAGAGGTTGAGCGATTTGACCACGTCCATCAGCGACAGCCCGCGCGCCTGCAGCGCCTGGTCGTTGACGTAGGCCATCACCTGGCGAAACTTGCCGCCGAACGGAATCGGCACCGAGGCACCCGCCACGGTGGCCAGTTGGTTGCGGATGTTATAGCGCGCCTCGTCTTCGAGCTGGGTCTCGCTGTAACCCGTCCCCGCCACCGTCACCAGCACCACCGGCAGGGAGGAAGCGTCGTACTGCAACACCAGCGGCGGCAAGGTGCCCGGCGGCATGATGCCTAAGTCGGCCATCGCCAGGGTGCCCATCTGTGCGGCGGCGGCCTCGATATTCGTGCCGGGCTGGAAGAAGACCTTGATAATGCTGACGCCGGAGAGCGAGCGCGATTCCACGTGTTCGACGTTGCTGCCTAGGGTAAAGAAGCGCTCGTAGCGGAAGGTGATGTTATCCTCCATGTCCAGGGGCGGCATGCCCTGGTAGAAGGTGGCCACCACCACCGCGGGAATCTTGACGTCGGGGAACACGTCAACCGGCATCTGGATGAACGCGGTCACGCCCAGGATTAGGATCACCAGCGCACTGACGATTATGGTGTAGGGATTACGTAGCGAAAAGCTCGGCACGGCTGAGCAAAACCTCCGCCGTTCAGGCCGCAACTAGCCCGAAAATCCGGCTTGACCGTCACAAATTAGACCGGTTAACACGAATTTGCGATGTAGTGCAAGGATAGGTGGGCCGCCCCCAAGCGCTCGCTGCCCCCCTGTGAGGCATTTGCGGTACTCAAGTCCGCAATCGTCCCCCAGGGGAGGTCCACCTTCGGCGGGAGGATTCTCAGGCGGCGTTGATCGCGTTCAGATGGGTGGCGGCGCGCTCCACCGCGATGCGGCGCTGGCTGAGCCGGGCTTCTTCCTCCTCGCCCAGCTCACAGACATAGCAGGCGCGCTGCGGCAGGTAGAGCACTGCGCGATAGGGAAAGCCGGGGCGGAGCGCGGGATGAACTCGCGGTGCGATCACGCCTTCCATTGCCGCTTCAGTTACCGCTTCAACCGCTTCGCCGTCGCACTCGTAACGCAGCGCCAGCGCGCAGCGCAGCCGCGCGCCGCGTCCCACATCGCCCAGCGCGTTGACCCGTGCCACCACCGCTTCGGCCAACGCCTGGTCATCGGCCTGCGGGCCCAACCAGCGATGCGAGGCGACACCCGGCGCTCCCCCCAGCGCATCGACCTCCAAGCCGCCATCGTCGGCCAGCGTGGCGATGCGAGCCAGGCCGAAATAGTAGCGCGCCTTGAGCCGGGCGTTGGCGCTGAAGCTCTCGCCGGTCTCTTCGGGTTCCTGGCGAATGCCAAGCTCGCGCAGCGACAGCAGTTCCAGCGGCCAGCCCCTCAGCAGCCATTTATATTCCGCCAGCTTGGCCGAATTGGTAGTCGCGATCAGCAGGCGTGCAGCCATCGGTTCAGGTTTCAACCACGCGAGCCGATTGGAAGATAGTTGACCTCCAGCCGTTGGCGCTCCCGATGCTCCTCCAAGGCCAGCTCGATCAGCCGGTCGAGCAGGCGCGCCAGCGGAAGCCCCGAGACCTCCCATAGCTTGGGGTACATGCTGATCGAAGTGAAGCCAGGGATGGTGTTGACCTCGCCCACCACCAGCCGACCGAGATCGGCGCTGGCCAGGAAGTCCACCCGTGCCATGCCGCGCAAACCAAGCGCCTGAAACGCCGCTCGCGACAGGGCCTGGATTCGTTCGGCAACCGGCGCGGGCAAATCGGCGGGGATCGCGTAACGGGCGCCTTGATCATCGAGATACTTCGAGTCGTAGCTGTAGAAATCGTGGCGGCTGGAAACGATAATCTCGCCGGGCAGCGAGGCCTGTGGCTCGTCGTTGCCAAGCACCGAGCATTCGAACTCGCGACCCTCGCAGGCGGCTTCGATCAGCGCCGTACGGTCGTAGCGAAAGGCGTGGTCGAGCGCGCCGTAGAGTGCTTCCTCGGCCGTGACCCGGGTCATTCCGATAGAAGAACCCAGGGCGTTGGGTTTGATAAAGACCGGATAGCCAAGCTGACGGGCCAGCGCGATTACGCTGCGCGGGTCGCGCTCGTAATCCCGCCGGCGCACCGCGCCAAACTCGACCACTGGAACTCCGGCAGCGGCCAGCAATCGCTTCTGGATCGCCTTGTCCATCCCGATCGCCGAGCCCAGAACGCCGGAGCCGACATAGGGCAGGCCTTTCATCTCAAGCAGCCCCTGGATGGTGCCGTCTTCGCCGAAGCTACCGTGCAGAAGCGGAAAAACTACATCGACCGCAATCGGGCTGACGGCATCGATTGTCTGCGTGCCGGCGCCGTCCGCCCGCACCAGGTCGGTGGAAATCCCGCCATGTTCGGACAACTGGCCACGAGCGGCAACGATCCGTTCGAGCGTGCCGGCCGGCTCGGGCATATAGCGCCACTGGCCCGCGCGTGTGATCCCTACGGCGATCAATTCGTAGGCCGAGTTGAGCGCTTTGATTACGCTCAGCGCCGAACGCAGCGAGATCTCGTGCTCGCTGGAGCGACCGCCAAAAACAATCGCAACCCGCATCCTGCCCCCTGCCGCCGGCGCCTGTTTACGAATCCTCGCTAATCAGATCCCGGCTAATCAAGCCGGTAATTGGGAGCTTCCTTGGTAATGAAAACGTCGTGGACGTGGCTCTCACGCTGGCTGGCTTCGCTGACCTTGACGAAGCGGGCGCGCCGGCGCAATTGCGCCAAGTCGGCCGCGCCCACGTAGCCCATCCCGGCTTGCAGACCGCCCACCAGTTGATCGATGTTGGAGGCCAGCGAGCCACGATGAGGGACGCGTCCTTCGATTCCCTCGGGTACCAGCTTGGCATCTGCCACCAGATGCTGATTGTAGCGGTCGCGGCTGCGCTCGTGCATCGCGCCCATCGAACCCATCCCGCGATATAATTTGTAGGTGCGACCTTGATACAGGATGGTCTCGCCCGGACTCTCTTCAGTCCCCGCAAACAGCGAACCGATCATTACCGAGGAGGCGCCCGCCGCCAGGGCCTTGGCGATATCGCCCGAAAAACGGATTCCGCCGTCCGCGATGACCGGAACATGAGCGGCGTCGGCCGCAGCCACGCAATCCATGATCGCGCTCATCTGCGGCACCCCCACGCCCGAGACCACGCGCGTGGTGCAGATCGATCCCGGTCCGATTCCGACCCGCAAGGCGTCGGCGCCGGCCTCGATCAAGGCGCGGGTGCCCTCGGCGGTGGCGACATTGCCGGCGACCACGTCGACTTCGGTCTGGCGCTTGATCGCGGTTAGCGTTTCGATCACGTTGCGGGAATGGCCGTGGGCGGAGTCGATCACGATTACGTCGGCGCCGGCGCGAACCAGCGCGGCGACCCGCTCCTCGCGATCGGCACCCACGCCGACCGCGGCCCCGACTCTCAGGCGGCCCAGAGAATCCTTGCTGGCATTAGGGAAGCGCACGGCCTTGTCCATGTCCTTGACCGTGATCAGGCCCCGCAGGCGATTGTGCTCGTCCACCAGCGGCAGCTTTTCGATCCGATGGGCCTGCAGGATTTCCTGGGCCTGCTCCAGCCCGATCCCCAGGCGCGCCGTGATCACCTTGGAAGTCATCACGTCGCGCACCGGTTTATCCAGTTGGCGGGCGAAGCGCAGGTCGCGGTTGGTCAGGATTCCCACCAGGCGGTCGTCGCTCACCACCGGCAACCCGGAGATGCGATAGCGGCGCATTACCTCCAGCGCGGCTCGGATAGGCTGCTCGGGAGCGACCGTGATCGGATCGCTGATCATCCCGCTCTCGTACTTCTTGACGATCTCGATTTCGGCCGCTTGGCGCTCGATCGACAGGTTGCGATGAATGAACCCCAACCCTCCCAATTGCGCGATCGCAATCGCGGTGGCCGACTCGGTCACGGTGTCCATCGGACTGGCCACCAACGGGATGTTGAGCGCGATGTGGCGCGAGAGCATGGTGGCCACGTCGCATTGATGGGGCAGGACGTTGGATTCCTGCGGGAGCAGCAACAGGTCGTCAAAGGTCAGCCCCTCGCGCAGCTCGGGCAACGGCATGGGCGGTTCTCCTTTAGCCGAGTGCAAAAAAACGGCCCGCCGAACCGGCGGGCTTGCAATTGGGAACCAAATCAGATGTCGGATTGACCAATCGGGGCGCCATGTTTGAGAATAACAAATAGCGCCCCAGCGTGCAAATCACCTATCCCGCGGCTCCTGTTTCCCGTGGGTGACGCCCTTCTCAAGCCGTCCCTCTGACCCAAGGCAGAGCTTGCACAAGGAGGTCCGTGAAGACCCATCCCAGCCCGTTGGAATCAGAGCGGAGTTACCAGCAGGGTGGGAATCTTGGCCGTGTCCACCACCACGATCATTTCGAGCACGCGCAATTGCTCTTGTTCCCACACCAGGCGATCCTGATATTCCCCCACCGCAAACAACTCCGAGCGCCCGTAATCCGCCGGGTCCAGCATCGTACGATAGACCGCAAAGTTGGCGCGCACCTCGATCGTCTGTTCGCCCGGTGCTGCCCGCACCCGCAGCGGACCCAGCAGATGGCGATAGCGATGTGGTGCGTAAAGATTGGCTCGACGATGGGCGGTCACGCGATCGCGCAGCATCGCCTGGCTGTCGCCAAACATCAGCGCCACGGGCAGGTTCTGGGCCACGTTCTCGTAAGGGATGATTTTGTAGACGCAATGCTCGGTGAACAGCCCAGGCCATTCCTCCAGCCGATCTTCGTCGAGACAGGCGGTATAGGCGGCCAGGAACTGCTCCACCCGCAGGCGCAACCCGACCTCATCCATGCGATTCTCCCGCGCCCGCATCCCGTAGAGGTAATCCCATTGCCTGCCCCCAGCTTTGCCAAAACGCGCGCAGTGCGTTTTCGGTCACCAGAGTCTGCGCCGGCGCGGTGTCGCGCCCGCCCATCTCGATCACCGATTGGGTGTCGGGCCGGTTGGCCAGCGCGCGTTGAACCAATTCCACCGCGTAGCCGTCTTCCAACGAGATGTATCCGGCAGGCCCGATCAGATTGGCCTGCTTGAGCCGGATCGCGCTGAGCTCGGGGTCGTCGTCCTGATAGCCGAAGTAGGTGACGATCAGCTCGAAGCGATCGACCTCCAGCGGCACAATCTGGCGGGTCGCCAGGGTATTGCCGATCTGCTGCACTACCAGGTTGGGGAAAATCGAGAGCACTGACAGCGCGCGCCGGCCGAACTCGGGTCGTCCCGCCATCAACGAGGGATCGGCCAACTTGTATTCGCTGGTTGCCGTCTCCCGGCGGAAGGCCGAGGCTTCGGCTTCGTCATCACCCTTGAAGGACTGGATGTGGCCGTGATGAGGCCCGGTGGTGGTAGAGCCTTCGGCGGTGGCGCGATGGCTAGTAAAGGTGGCGTGAAACAAATGGAGCAGGCTGGCGTGGTAGGGGTCGCGGGTGTTTTCCGCGTACAGCTTCCAATTGCTCCTGACCTCCTGCCGGCTGTAGCCCATGATTCGGAGCGGGCGATTGAACACTCGCGCCAACTCTTCCACCACCGCCGCGCCTAGATAATCGGACAGCGGCGGCGCCTGCGAGCTGAAGGAGCCGAACATAACCCCCTGGCAGGATTCCAGGCGCAGTTCGGTCAGGCTGTGCGCGGCCAAATCGAAGTCGGCCGGGTAACCGCCGCGGCCGTTGACGCCGGCGCGAAAGGGAATGCCGCGCAGGCGCCCGCCCAAATCATAATTCCACTGATGGTAGGGGCAAACGATGGTTTTGAGCAGGCCACGCGGAGCCCGGCACACCATCGCGCCGCGATGCGCGCAGCGGTTGAGGAGCAGATGTAGCTGGCCCTTGAGATCGCGCGTCACCACCACCGGCGCCCGCCCGATCGTCGTGGTGCGAAAAGAGCCGGGCTCGGGCAGCTCGTCCTCCAGCCCGACGTAACTCCAAATTGGCCCCTGCCACAATCGATCCTGCTCCTGCTCCTGCACCTTGGGATCGATAAACAGCCGGTAGGGGATGTGCGTGCAGTCCAGGCTGGATAAGTCGGGCTGGAATTCGTCGCGCTGCGCGATATCCATGTCTGACCTCAATCTGAGCTTGTAGTTGTGCTTTAACCGGGCCTCGGAAGAGGGTCAAGTGGCCAGTATCGCTAGGCACTCTACCGAAGCTGGGATTCGCCGAGCGCCCCCGGGCGGCTTATGCTCCTCTGTGGCCAGGGAGGAAAGCTTCCGAATCGTATGGTTGTTCAGCCGCCGGCCGCCTGAATCTCCCGCGTTTATTCGAAGCCGAACCCGGTCAGTTGCTGCAATGAGACCACACTGCCGCTGGCGCTGCTCGCCGTTACGGTCGAGAGCGGGACCTGATTGCTCAAGGCCCCGCTGCCGAAAACCGTGGCCGTGTAGCCGGAGGGATTAGAGCTGTTGCTGCTACCGCAACCTGCCAACGCCACCGTCAATATCAGGCCGCCGATAACGATCAGCGCCACCCGTCGTCGCGTCGGCTTTGCCAGCGGCAGCAGCATCAAACCAATCAGCAGCATGCCTGCGCCCAATGGCGCCAGTGGTACGCCGTCGTGATGGTCGCCGCCCAGCTCCACAAATGCCGCATAGGCAAAGCGCCTGGCAATCGCGGCTACGCCGCCCGCGGTCCGAGCCGTGATCGTGAAGGTAACCGACGCGCCCGGGTTGACCACGATTGGCGGGTTGAAGACAAACACGTTGCTGGCCGCCACCGGCGACACGCTGGCGCTTTCCTGACTGCCACTAGTTGTGACTGTCAATGAGGCCAAAGCTGCGGGATCGCTGGCGCTGATGATCACCCTTCCGATGCGCTGGGTGCTGTTGATGACATTGCTGTAGCTGAAGGAGCCGGCGTTGACGCTCTGCCCGGCGCCGCCGCTAACCGTCACCGGACGCGGCGCCGTAACCGTGCCGGCCTGCTGGCCGGGCAAGGGCGTAGGGACCGAACTCGCCGAAGCAGTTGGCGTTGGCGGAGCCTGGGTCGCCGTCGGGGGAACGGCGGTTGGCGTTGGCGCCGATGTTGGAATCGAGGTTGGCGTGACCGTGGGACGCGAGGTTGGCGTCGCCGAGGGTGCCACCGTCGGGGTTGGCGACGGCGATTGGCTTGGGCTCAGAGTCGGTGACGGCGAGGCAGTTGGCGTCGGCGAGGGTGACGCAGTGGGACTCGGCGAGGGTGACGCAGTGGGGCTCGGTGAGGGTGAGGCGGTGGGGCTCGGTGAGGGTGAGGCGGTGGGGCTCGGTGACGGCGAGGCAGTCGGACTTGGCGAGGCAGTCGGACTGGGTGAAGCAGTGGGGCTTGGCGAGGGCGTAGGAGTCGGCACGTTATAGTTGATCGTGCCGGTGGCCGGGCTGTCTGACGTGGTAACCGTGTACATGGCGTTGAGCAGCACCGAGAGCGTGCCGGCGTCTTGGTTCGCCGCGATCAGGTCGGGGCTTCCGTCGCCGTTGACATCCGTGGCGATCACCGAACTTGGACTAGTTTCGGTGGTGAAGGTTTGCTGGGTTGCGAAGCTGGGGGTGGTGGCGCCGGGGGCGGTGGTATTGAGTAGCACCGAGAGTGTGCCGCTGCCGGCATTAGCCACAATCAGATCGGGCTTGCCGTCACCGTTAATATCGACGGCCGCGACCGAGAGCGGATTTGCGCCGGTGACGAAGCTCTGCTGAGTGGCAAAGCTGGGGGTGGTGGCGCCCGGCGTGGTGGTATTGAGTAGCACCGACGCGCTGCCGCTGTTGTTCGCCACGGCCAAGTCGATCTTGCCGTCGCCATTGAGGTCCACCGCTGTTACCGAAGCTGGGTCGTTGCCCGTGGAGAAGGTCTGCTGGCTCGAAAAGCTTGCGACGGCGGCGCCTGGCGCGGTGGTGTTGAGCAGCACCGAGACCGTAGCATCGGCGAAATTGGCGACAACGAGGTCGGGCAGGCCGTCGCCGTTGAGGTCGACCGAGGTCACCGACTGTGGAGCGTTGCCGACGGCGAAGCTCTGCTGGGCGGCGAAGCTAGCGGTCGCCGCGCCCGACGCCGTAGTATTGAGCAGCACCGAGACGGTGGCGCCCTGGCTGTTGGCGACGATGAGGTCGGGCTTGCCGTCGCCGTTGAAATCGGCCGTTGCCACCGAAAACGGCCCGCTCCCAACAGTGAAAGTCTGTTGGGTTGCGAAACTGGGAATGGTGGCGCCTGGGGCCGTGGTGTTGAGCAGCACCGAGACCGTACCGTCGAGGGAGTTGGCGGCGACGAGGTCGGCCTTGCCATCGCCGTTGAGGTCGGCCGTTGCCACCGATATCGGCTCACCCCCCACGGTGAAGGTCTGTTGGGTTGCGAAACTGGGAACGGCAGCGCCGGGCGCAGTGGTGTTGAGCAACACCGAGACCGAGTTGGCCCCGTCGTTGGCAACCACCAAATCGGGTTTGCCGTCGCCGTTGAGGTCGGCCGTTGCCACCGAACGCGGGGTGTTGCCGGTCCCGAAGGCCTGTTGAGTGGCAAAGCTGCTCGCGTCGAGCGTAGTCGCCGACGTAGGCGAGGTGTTAAGCAGCACCGAAACCGTTCCATCGGTTTGGTTGACGGTGATCAAATCAGGTTTGCCGTCGCCATTGAGATCGGCCGTTGCCATTGAATTGGGAAGAGTTCCCACGGTGAAGCTTTGCTGAGCGGTGAAGCTGGGGAAAGTTGCGCCGGAAACGGTGGCGTCGAGCAAAACCGAGAGCGTGCCATCGGTCTTGTTCGCCACGACCAAGTCGGGCTTGCCGTCCCCGTTGAGGTCGGCTGCTGCTACGGAAAACGGCCCGTTGCCCATGGCAAACTCGCGCTGGGTCGCGAAGCTGGGCGTGGTGGCGCCCGGCGCGGTGGTGTTGAGCAGCACCGACACCGTGGCGGCAGAGAAATTCGTCACAATCAGGTCGGGCGAACCATCGCCGTTGACATCCGCGGCCGTCACCGACGTCGGCGCGCTATCGGTGGCGAAGGTCTGCTGGGTCGCGAAGCTGGGCGTTGCGGCCCCCGGCGTGGTGGTGTTGAGCAGCACCGACACCGTGTTATCCAGCTCGTTGACGGCAATCAGGTCGGGCCGGCCGTCGCCGTTGAGATCGGCCGCGATTGCCAGGTACGGGAGGTTTCCCACGGTGAAGCTCTGCTGGGTCGCAAAGCTGGGCGTGGTGGCGCCGGGGGCGGTGGTATTGAGCAGCACCGAAACGGTTTTGGCGCCGTTATTGGCGACGATCAAATCGGGTTTGCCGTCACCGTTGACATCCGCGGCTCGAACCGAGTAAGGGCCGGTGCCAGTGGTGAAGGAATGCTCGGGCGCGAAGCTCAGCGTGGTGGCGCCGGGGGCGGTGGTATTGAGCAACACCGAGACCGTGCTGTCGTCATAGTTCGCCACGATCAAGTCGGGCAGCCCATCGCCATTGATGTCCGCCACCGTCACGGACAACGGAGCGTTGCCGGTGGAAAACGTCTGTTGGGCGGCAAAGCTGGGCGTGGTAGCACCTGGAGCCGTCCTGTTGACCAACACGGAAACCGTATTGTTCCCCTCGTTGGCTACGATCAGATCGGGCAGGCCGTCGCCGTTGAGGTCGGCGGTCGTCACCTCATATGGAGTAGGACCGACGGTGAAGCTCGTCTTGATGGCGAAGCTTGGAGTAAAAGTCCGCGGCGCGCCACCACCGCCCAAAAGCAGCATCTGGAAGCTCTTGGGATTGGTGGTGGGATTGCTGCTGGCGCCGGCGATTGTCACCGGAATGATGGCGCTGGTCGCGCCCGCTGCGATCACCACCGACCCTTTGGCCACTCTGTAGTCGGTTCCCGCCACCGCCGTGCCGTCCTGGCTTTGGTATTGGACGAAGGCGTCGTAACTGGTGTCGGAACCGCGCGAGACGGGGAAGTCGAGCGTGGTTGAGGTGCTGCCGCTCACCGTTACGCTGCCGGCGGAAATCGTCACGGGAGTGGGATCGCCCCATGCTGAAAGCGAAAGCGTCAAGCCCAACAACAGCAGCGCAAACGCCTGAGCTAGTCGATAAGTAACCGACTTCGACGCAAAAAGCCCGCCTTTGTCCTTCACCGTTGTCTTTCTTCAGACTGAAATAGCAATCTTCTATAGTCTTCTGTTGATTTATTCCAGCTCATGCCACCAAAATTCAAAAATTGACCCCTTACCTTCCGACGGCGACGGCCCGGAGCAGACCGTCGATACCGAGCGCACTTGAGCTCCGATGAGATCAAGGCTGCGGTGGAATTCGCAGCCGAGGCAACCAGCAAAAGCCGACGCCGTTGCGCTCCAGCGCAACGACGGTCAGCGTGAACCCCAAAATGAAATTCGCAGCGAGCCCCACCTTATGCTTGAGAGCCTGTGAATCGGTTTCTTGCCGCGTTAGGCGGCGGAGCGACCCGCGCCCTGTCTAGACAACGACCGCAACGCGCCGCCACTAATGCGCGGTTGGAAGAGCTTAAATGGAAGAGATGGAAAAGGAAAAGCCCTCGGTTAAGAGGGCTTTTCCGTTTCTCGAGGCCCCGAAGAAGAGGGCCTCGGCTCGTCCTATCCCAGTCTCGCGGTATCTTGAGCCAGCCCCTTTTGCAGGGAAGTTATGGAAAACTTACTTCTTCTTTTTCTTGCCGGCCTTCTTCTTCATATCTGCCTTGAGCTTAGGTTTGGACTTTGCTGCTTTTGAAACCGTCTTCTTTACTGGCATCCTGATACCCTCCTCCCCATCGTGATTCTCAACTGGACGAGCGCCGAAACTTATTCGTGGCTTAACTTCAGCCACCCGACGCAGGCGATTATAGAAAACCGTTTTCCAAAATGCAACAAGCTAAGCACACATTTTAAAAAAAAATTCTAAAGTCGGAACAGCGGCCATTTGGCCGTTGGTTTTCCCAAATTAAAATGATGTTCAGAGATAAGTCCAGCTTGAAAGGCCAAGTGCATCCAGTTTACGATCGCCCAATGCTACGGGTTAGCCAATGGCTGAAGCGAGAGCGGCTTTCCCTAATCCTGCTGGGACTTCTCGCGGCACTCTCGCTTAACTGTCTGCTCGCTCCGCGCGGAGTACGGGACCTGCTGGTTCTGCGCAAGGACCGGATTGTGCTCCAGAACCAAATCGCGCGCGATGCTCAGGAAAATCGCCAACTCGAGGCAAATATCGATCGTATGCAGCACGATGCCGCTTATATCGAACGGTTCATCCGCAAAAACCTGGGTTATGTGCGCTCCGATGAATTGGTCTACCGATTTCCCTCCGACAACGCCGCAGGTGTTAGCTCACGCTGACGCGTCAAGGCTCGGCTGAATTCCGCCTCCTGTTGTTTCATTCGAGAAGCTGGCCAACAATCCTCTGAAACCGCTGGCTCCTGGCGACCGTAAAGACTGATGACCAACGCTCACGCACTCAACTCAACGTCTGCGCCTGCAAGCAGCCGGCACGCCCTGCTTATTCTGTTTCTTACCGTCTTCATCGACCTGCTCGGCTTCGGAATTGTCATCCCTTTCCTACCCTTGTTTGCCGCTCGAATGCACATACATGCGACCGGCATCGGGCTCGTGCTGGCCAGCTATTCGCTGATGCAATTTCTGCTGGCCCCGGCTCTGGGCCGCCTTTCGGACCGAATCGGGCGCCGGCCCATCATAATGCTGGGATTGCTCGGCTCGGGCCTGGGCTACCTTCTGTATGGTTTTGCTACAACCTTTGCGGGATTGTTGCTCTCTCGCGTCGTGCATGGTGGATGCGCGGCGACGATTTCCACGGCCCAAGCCTTCGTGGCCGACACCACCCCGCCGGGCAAACGCGCCCACGCGATGGGGATGATTGGCGCGGCCTTTGGCCTGGGTTTTGTTCTGGGCCCGGCCGTGGGTGGATTGCTGGGCCATTACGGGCTGCGAGTGCCGGTCTTTTTTGCCGCCGCGCTGAGCTTCGCCAATTTCGGTTTTGCCGCCTGGAGATTACCCGAGTCCCATCGCGAAGCCGACCCGACGGTCGCGCGCGCTAGTCTAATTGGGACCCTCAGCGAGCCTTGGCGACGCCTACCGAAGCTCGTGACCGGTCGTGGTCCCGGTTTGATGTTCGGACAGGCCTTTCTCCTGACCTCGGCCTTTGCGGTGCTCGAAACTACTTTCGCCTTGTTGGCCGCCCGCCGCTTCGGCTATCGCGCCGGCGCTATCGGCGGCCTGTTTGCCTATGCTGGCTTGCTCCAAGCTTTGACCCAGGGCTACCTGGTTGGCCGCCTCAATCGCCGGCTGGGAGAAGAACAGCTTATTGGCGCCGGCGCGCTCTTGATGGGGTTGGGGATGGCGATACTGGGTTTAACGGGCAGCACCTTGCTGCTGTTCATCGCCTTGGCTCTGACCGCGCTGGGCTACGGGTTGTCCAGCCCCGCTATCGCCAGCCTGCTTTCCAAGCGCACCGAGACCGCCGCGCAAGGCCAGGTTCTGGGCCTTAATCAATCGGCATTGTCGCTGGCCCGAATCTTTGGCCCGGTTGTAGGCGGCAGCCTGTTCCAGCTCGCCGCCGGTCCAGGAGCTTATCTGGGCGCGGCCGCGCTCAGCTTGGGCGCGCTGGCGCTGGTGCGTGCCCTGCCCACCCACCCCATCCAATCCGGCGGAGGAAACTGATGGCCTGGGTAATCGTCGTGCATGTCTTCGGTGTGATCCTTTGGCTGGGAAGCCTGCTGGTTATCGCTTCCATGTTGGGACGGTCGGCCGTTAGCGCGGCCGGCGGCAGGAGCGAACTCATTGGCGCTACCCGCCGCCTGTTCAACGGCGCGCATGCCGGCGCTCTGGTCACGATCGTCTGCGGCATAATCCTGGTCGCGATGGATCCGGTGGTGATGGCCGAAGGCTGGATGCATCTGAAGTTGGGGCTGGTGCTGCTCCTGATCGGCACCGATTTGCTGTTGTGGCGGCGGATGGTCGCGCTGGAGAGCCATCCCAGCGCGCTGGGGCGCGGCCAGTTCGCTATCCTGCATGGCGTCATCAGCCTGCTGCTGTTGGGGATTCTGATCCTGGTCTTCGTCCGTCCCTTCTGAGGACCCTCTCGGTCCAGCGCGGGGGCTGAAATAATCGTCAGCACGACGCAGGGCGCTCGATCGCCTTCCCCGGCCGCGGCCCCACCCATCACAGTGCAGGCTCCCCGCCTAGCGCTCGCAGTTCGCTGCGCAGCCTATCAGGATCGGCAACCAGGCGCTCGCTTTCGCGCTCGCCGCGCTCCCAAAGCGGCATCGCCTCGGCCAAAAGGTTGCGGCCCGCGCGGCTGAGAACCACGCGGCGGCTGCGCAGGTCGCTGCTATCGATCTGCAATTGCGCCAGCCCACGCCGGACCAGCGGTTTAAGATTGGCGGTAAGCGTGCTGCGATCGATCGCCAACAAGGCCGCAACCTCGCTCATGCGCGGCGCCAACGGCCGATTGAGCGCCATCAATAAGGAGAATTGCCAGCTTGTGAGATGAAGCGGTCGCAGGGCGTCGTCGAAGCGACGCGCCAGCGCGCGTGCCGCGCGCTGGGCGTGCAGGCACAGACAGCGGTCGCGAACCCGCAAGGTGGTGGCGAGGGGCAAGCGGCGATCAGTTGACATGAGCAATTAATTTGATATCAAACTAATCAGATGAAATCCAGATCCCAAGGAGTCTGAACCAAATGCAGCTCAATCCCCATCTCAATTTCAACGGGACCGGCGAAGAAGCCTTGCGCTTTTACGAGCAACTACTCGGGGGCAAGCTCCTTTCGCTGATGCGGTTCAGCGAAACCCCGATGGCGGGGCAGGTACCCGAGGCCTGGCGCGATAAAGTCGCTCACGCGCGACTTTCGGTCGCCGGCACGATCCTGATGGCCGCCGACCCACCTCCCTCCCATTTCACGCCCAGCCAGGGGATGGCGCTGACCTTGACCGTCGATTCGGAGTCGGAAGCAGACCGTATCTTTGCCGCGCTGGCACAGGGCGGAACTGTCCGCATGCCGATCCAGAGCACCTTCTGGGCCAAACGCTTCGGTATGGTCACGGACCGCTTTGGAACGCCCTGGATGGTCAATTGCGAGTAGGCGACAGCCCACGCCTCGCCTGCCTGTTCGGTCGCGCGGGGCTTATCGGCGAGGAATGGTCGATGAAAGTCTCTCAGCATCTTTGGTTCGAAAAGGACATGGAAAACGCGCTTGGCTTTTACGCCTCGCTCATTCCTGGCTCCGCGATCCGCTGGACTTCCACGCTGCCAGCCGATACGCCCAGTGGTCCCGCGGGCAGCGTTAAGCTGGCCGCCTTCACGCTGGGCGATCAGCGCTATATGGCGATCGAAGCCGGCCCTCTCGATCCTTTCAATCATAGCTTCTCAATCGTGGTGGAATGCGAAAGTCAGACCGAGATCGACCGCCTGTGGAGCGGCCTGCAGCAGGGCGGGCGGGTGGAACGATGCGGCTGGCTGAGGGACCGCTGGGGGTTATGCTGGCAAATTGTCCCCAAGCGGCTGGGGGAGTTGATGCTCAATTCCGATCCAGCCACGGTCAAGCGGGTCGCCGAAGCGATGCTAAAGATGGAGAAGCTCAGTATCGCCGAGCTGGAAGCCGCGGCGGGAGGCTAATGCCTTGCTCCGTGGCCGCTGCGAGCCCCAGCTCAGGCCAATCCGACGCCCGTGACTCGCGCCGCGCGGCGCAGCGAGGCGTCAACCGTCGCCAGCGCCAGCGACTGGCGCATCGCAAGGTCCAGATAACTGGCGTCGTAGGCCGAAAGCCGATGCTGGCGCGCCACTTCCAGAATCGATCCGAAGATCCGGTTGCTTTCCTCCCGCGCCACGCGGATCGGAAGCTGCTTCAATTCTTCGAGAAAGGCGGCGCTTTGTCCGGCCTTGATCAGCTTGCGCCGCTCGGCCACCACCAGGGCATTAGTCACCTCGACAGGCCAGATGGCGGGGGTTAGCGCCCGCTGGCCGCTGGCCAGGTGGTCAAGCACGGACTCGGTATAAGCCGTGGCCTGGTCTTCGAACAGCCAGCAGAGGGTCACCGAGGCATCCAGCACCAGTTCGCTCAAAGGCGTCCCTCGTTAATCAGCTCGCCTGGCTTGACGGCGCCCAGTTTAAGCCCTGTGCGCAACTGGCGGATTCTCGCGACCGCCTCCCTGGGCTCGCGCCGCGGCCGGTCCTCCGGCGGGAGCAGACGGGCAACCGCGGCGCCCCGCCGGGTGATGGTGATCTCTTCTCCTCGCCCCACCCTGTCAACGAGCTTAGAAAGATGGGTCTTCGCGTCGAACAAACCGACTTGCCCGGTCGTGCTTTTCATACTGAACTAGTTTCAGACTAGCTTGTTCACGCTGTCAAGAGAGCGACGGGAAAACCGCGCCTTTATGACATCGCGCGAGCGATCGGATAGCGGCCGCGCTCAGTGGGATGGGCGATCCGCTCCAGGCCCAGCTCCAGTGCGCGCAAGTCGCGGCATTCGATCAGCGCGTCGGCGACCCGCGCGTAGGCCGCGATCGCGCTGTCGCCCGTGCCCCAGCGCTCGCGCGGCTCGGGCGTAAGCCACAGCAGCGCGTGACATGAGCGGCGCGCTTGCAGGAGCAAATCGGCGCGCGGCGGGCGGCGATTGTTGCGCCCGTCGCCCAGAATCACGATCACCGTGGCGGGCGTGAGCCGGCGGCGGTGGGTGGCGAGCAATTCGTTCAGCACCCGGCCGAAATCCGATCGCGCGTAGAGGTCCAGCGGCGGGGTCATGACGAGATGGCCCTGCTCGAAGCCGGCTTCGGCCAGCCGGTCGATGAAAACAAAGCTGTCGACACGGCGGAAGAAGTCGCGCGCCCCGGCGATCAGCGCCAGCATCAGGGCCGAGGCGTAACGCACCGAGCCCGAGACGTCGCCCAGGATTAGCAGGTCGAAACGGCGCGGCCGGCGCGCGCGCCATTTTAAATCGATAAGCGTGCCGCCGCGCGAGACCGCGGCGCGGATGGTGCGGCGAATATCCACCCGGCCCCGGCGCGCGTGCTTGAGCCGGCGGCCCAGGCGCAGCCGAAAGCGCCGGCGTAGCAGCGCTAGCGTTTGTTCTGCCGCCTCGTAATCCAACTCGGTGTACGAGGCCAAGGGACGGTTCAGCGCGGCGCGCTGGCGCGCCAGATGGCCCGGCATCGCGCTTGTCGCTTGCCCCTCGTGCTCGGCCCGCTTGTCAGTCTTTGAGGCCTGCTCCGGGCCACCCGATTTTTCCGCCTGCCGCTTCTCGGTGCGGGGCTGCGCCCGCAGCCGTGAGCCCGCGCTCGGCTCGGGCTGGCGGGGGCGCGGCGGACCGCCGCCGGCCTGGCCCTGGCCGTGAGCGCCAGCCATCCCCTGCCAGCTCTGGCCCTGCCGTGCAGGATGGGTTCCGATCGCACGGGCGCGAAAGAAGCGCTCGAACTCCCGATCGAAAGTCGCGCGGTCGGCTTCGTCCTTGATCAAGCTGGCGGACAGGGCCTCGCGCAGGTGAGCGCGCTCCAAGCCCGCGGCCGCCACCGCGGCCACCGCGTCGAGGCTCTCGGCCACGGAGATCCGCACCCCCGCGACGCGCAAGCGCACGACGAACTCGTGCAGCCGCGCGCGAATCGTCACTTGGTGGCGCGGCCGAGCAAGGCCGCGCTTTTGCTCTCGACCAGGATCCGATCCGCTTCGTGCTTGAGCAGCAGCCCTAAAGTGGTTCTCAAGGCCGCCCCGTCGAGCTCCTTGATCTCCAGGGCCAGCAAGGCGCGGGCCCAATCCAGGCTCTCCGCGATCGAGGGCGGTTTAATCAGCTCCAGCTTGCGCAGCCCATTGACGAAGCGTGCCGCCGCGGCGGCCAGCGCCGGCTCCAGCTCGGGCAACTTGAGCTCCAGAATGCGCCGTTCCTGCTCGATGCCGGGGAAGTCGATAAACAGGTACAGGCAGCGCCGGCGCAGAGCCTCGGACAGCTCGCGCGCGCGATTGGAGGTCAGGACCACGACCGGGCGCAGGCTGGCGCGGATGGTTCCCAGCTCGGGAATACTGACCTGAAAATCGGAGAGCAGCTCGAGCAGAAAGGCCTCGAACTCCTCGTCCGCCTTGTCGATCTCATCGATCAGCAAGACCACCCGCTGGGGCGAAGAGATGGCCTTGAGCAGCGGGCGCTGGAGCAGATACTGGGGCGAAAAGATGTGCTCGGAGAGCTCTTCCCAGCGCAGGCCGCCGGCTTCGTCCGCCTGCAGGCGCAGGAGCTGCTTTTGATAGTTCCATTCGTACAGCGCGCGCGCCTCGTCCAATCCCTCGTAACATTGCAGCCGCACCAGCTCCAGACCGAGCATCTCGGCCAGCACCTTGGCGACCTCGGTCTTGCCCGCGCCGGCCGGCCCTTCGATCAAAAGCGGCTTTTCCAGGTTGAGCGCCAGCAGGAGCGCGGTCTCGACCCGCTCGTTGGTGACATAGCGGGCCCGTTCCAGGGCGGCGGCGATAAATTCGCGCGTGGTCGTCACTTTGAAAGCATTGCCGCGCCCGCGCCCGTAGTCAAATTGCCCGCGCGCGGTATTTAGACAAGTTGGAGACTGGCGTCTCGCGGACACGCGCCCACGAGGCAACGGCCGAAGTAAGCGCGTGTGCAGCCTCTTGCTCTGGGACGTCTGACCGGATATCGCTACTGCGCTAACGAGCCGCGCGGAACAAGAGACAGGAATTCCACCGCGGCGGAGCCAGGCTTGTGAGTCTCGCCGAACGCGCTGCCCCGAAGCTGTCGGCCGCCGGATCGGGCTAGGCCGGCGGTCCCTGAATGGGACTGTGAACTCCCGCTATCTGAAAGGCCTGCTGTTGTTTCACAAACGCGACGCCCTTGTGGTTCTCGATAATTTTGAACGCGTTTGTGTTCATGAGTGAATGCATGTAGCAATGATGAACGCTCAACACCAAGTCCTGAAACGTTTGGCTGCTCTCCAACTGGCTCACGTTAAGGCCGATCGCTTTGAGCTCATCGTAATGAATGTGGCGGTCGTGCCCCTTGTTTCCGGAGAAGTCGGTCAGTGCCCGCACCGCCCTCCTGGCTCTGGACGCTTTTTGCCTTTTGGGCAGTTCACTAAACATGTTCGATTCCAGCTCTTTTCTTACGAAGTTGACCGCTCGATCAAACGCGTTCTCACACTGCCCCAAAAAACTCGGCGGATACTTGTTTAAAATGAATTGCCATACCTGAACCCGACTCGGGTCGCCCTTTATCTCAGCATGCGCCTTCTTGAACTCCTCAATTACTCCGGCCGCAGGGACGCCGTTTAGCTGCGGATCGACCGGGCCAAGATTGGACTGTCGGCCCATCACGATCTCTTTGCAGGAACAGGCGATCATAGTGCCGCCGGACATCGCGATTTGCGGCACAATCGCCCGGATGTCATTTCCGAACTTCTGCTTAAGGTAGGATACGATGCTTTCTGTGGCGGCCATATTGCCACCAGGAGTGTGGAGGATCAGGTCGAGGCCGTACTTCGTTTCGAGGCCATGCACAGCCATCATTAGGCCATTCTTGTCCTCGTCGTTTATCTCGGTTCCCTGAATGGAAGGCTTTGAGAGGAATCCCGAGTAATAAGCGATTATGTTGCGCGGCTGGGCGGGTGCTCCGGCAAGATAAAGCTGCTTTAAGTGCTCGCGTCGTACTATGTCAGCGGCGGCCTGGGCCTGGCCGAGTCCGTTCTGGCGAACTCGGCCGATCTCATTTAATATATCGCTCCAGTTCGGCAATTTGCTCTTCGTTCAAACCGCGGGTATCGCCGACTCCATAAGTCGTAAAGGACCGAACGGGAATGAGGGCGTACGGATATTTAAAGCCGGTTGGCGGTGGCTCACTCGCCGGAACGAGCAGCCCCTTCCGAACCAGCTCCCGGTACATTTTTTCCAAACGGGTCATTCCAACGTCGCCCTTAGTTAGCAGCTACGGACACTAATTGTCAATGGTTAAATTATAGCGCGCTCTTAGAGGTTTCGTCAAAATTGTCGCAGCTATGTATACCGTTGCCTGCCAAGTGCCGAGTGCGCTAGCGCTGGATAAGCGGGCCGCGGCGCTGGAATCGCGCTTCAAAGGAGCCAAAACCATGGGTGAAATCCTGGGGATCGGCGCACCCCACAACCCGATGGTGTGTTGGAACAACCAGCGGATGGCGCATGGTCACGAGATCGTGATGCGGGCGCCCAAGATCGCGCCGCGCTATCCCGATCGCGCCGCCTGGCCGGCGCCCTTGCTGGCCGATCTCGGCGCGGACCAGGGGCTGACGACATCACGGCGCTACCATGCCGCCTACCGGCGCAATTTCCTCAAGCTTCAGCGGGTAATCGCAGGTTTCAAACCCGACTTCATGCTTATCGTGGGCGACGATCAGTACGAAAATTTCACCGAAGAGATCATTCCGCCCTTCTGCGTCTTCGGCCTGGACGACGCGGTCGGGATTCGCCCCTGGAGCCACGGTATCGGCGGCAAGGGGCTGAATGAATGGGGCGAGCCCGAGGACTTCGTCTTCACCCTGCGCGGCCATCGCGAGGCCGCCAAGTACATCACCAGCGAGCTTATCGAGTGCGGCTTTCCCATGCCCTACGCCTACAAGCTGCGCCATCTCTCGCACGCCTTCGTCAACCCGATGCTGTTTTTGGACTGGGGGCGCAGCGGCTTTTCGGTGCCGATCGTGCCCATTCAGGTCAATTGCTACGGCAGCTCGGTGCTGGTGGCCAAGGGCTTCGTCGATCATCTCTATCAGGACCCGGCCGCTTCGGGTTTGCCCGATCCGCCGGCGCCTCGACCCGCGACTTGCTGGGCTTTGGGCCAGATGCTGGCCGAGGTCCTGGAGCGCAGTCCCTACCGGGTGGTCATCATGGGCTCGGCCAACCTGTCTCACTCCTTTCTGGCCTCGCGCACCGGCTACGTGCTGTGCGATCTGGAGGCCGACCGGGGCGTGATCGAGGCGCTTGGGCAGGACGACTTGCGCTACCTGGCCTCGTTGCCGCCAGACGAGATCGAGGAGACGGGGATGCACGAAATTCTCAACTGGACCGTGCTGGCCGGAGCGATGGATCGGCTCGGCTATAAATGTATGCTGCAGGACTACCTGGGTGACAATCATATGTTCCTGTCCACGGCGTGCTGGGCCTGGTTCGGAGCCCCGGCGCGCTTGGCGGAGATCAAGGCCCAGACTGCTTAACTACCGGAGGCTGGAGGACCAATGCGCCGCAGTATCGAGCGAATCATCACGACCCATGCCGGCAGCTTGCCGCGCCCCGACGATCTGACCCAGATGATGTGGGAGCACGCCGAGGGCAAAACCGCGGACCCTCAGCGGCTGGCGCAACGGGTCAAGCAGGCCGTGGCGGAAATCGTCGCGCATCAGCTCGCCGTCGGCCTCGACGTCGTCAGCGACGGCGAAATGAGCAAGCCCGGGTTCAGCAACTATATCGGCCAGCGGCTCAGCGGCTTCGAGGTCAGCGGGCCGCGCAAGTTCGTCGCCACCGATATCGCCGACGTGCCCGGCCTGGGCCGGCGCGCGGGGCAGAGCGAAGCCCAGCGCCGGATGGTGATGCCGGCGTGCGTGGGACCGATCGCGGTGCGCGATCGTAACGCGGTGCAGGTGGATATCGCCAACTTCAAGGCGGCCCTGGCCGGCCGCGACCTGGACTTGGCCTTCATTCCGGCGGTGACGCCGAGCCAACTCACCTTCAATTTTCCCAACCACTATTACGGCTCTTTGGAGGCTTATCTGGCGGCGGCGGCCGACGCCCTGAGTTACGACTACGAGGCGATTGTCGCCGCCGGCTTCAACCTGCAACTGGACTCGCCCGATTTGGCGATGGCCGGCCATAGCTTCTCCGACGGCACCGAGCCGGTGGATCTGCAGAAGTACGTGCCGGTGGCGATCGAGGCGATCAACCACGCGATTCGCAATCTGCCGCCCGAGAAGGTGCGGCTGCATCTGTGCTGGGGCAACTACGCCGGTCCCCATCACAAGGACGTCGAGTTGCGCCGGATCATCGAGCCGGTGCTCAAGAGCCACGCCGGGTTCATCTACGTGGAAGGGGCCAATCCGCGCCATGAGCATGAATGGGAAGTGTGGCGCGAGGTCAAGCTGCCCGAGGACAAAGCCCTGATCGTCGGCATGATCGACACCGTGACCAACCACGTCGAGCATCCGCGGGTGGTCGCGCAGCGCCTGGAGCGCTACGCCTCGGTGGTGGGCAAAGAGAACGTGATTGCCGGCACTGACTGCGGCTTCGGCACTTTTGTGGGCTGGTCCAACTGCGACCCACAGGTGGCCTGGCTCAAGCTGGAGGCGCTGGTGGCCGGGGCGCGAATCGCTTCCCAGGAGCTGTGGTAGGCATCCGTCCTCTGCGCCTTGGTGGTGTGCCGCGCGTTCTTCTCCGGAGTCTCTCGGCTCGTCGCAGCCACCCTTCGCTCCGGCGGCTAAACGGCTTTCTGGACCTCGCGCGAGCCAATGACGCGCACGCGGGACTCCACGCTACGGTCAGTCAGTCATGACCGTACGTTAAAGCTGGTCGAGCAGACGGCGCAGGCGCAGGAAATCCTCGCGATAACGCGCGCGCGGATAAGCGCCACGGATTACATAGCCGGGGTGATACATCGGATAGCAGCGCCATCCGTGACGCTCGCGCGGGGCCGGTGAAGCAGGATCGAAGGGGGCGCCCGGACCGGCAAGGTGACGCCAAGCCAGCGCTCCCAGGCAGGCGACGATTGGCGGCGAGGCGAGAGCCAGCTCCGCACGCAGATAGCCGCGGCATCGAGCGATCTCGCGCGGACGCGGGTCGCGATTTCTGCCCTTGCGGTCGCGCGGACTGCATCTCACCAGGTTGGTGATAAAGACCTCGCCCAGGCCGCCCTGCTCGATCATCTCGCGCAATAGATCGCCCGAGCGATCGCCGAGGAAGGGAATTCCAGTGCGGTCGCCGCCCAGGCGTCCGGGTGCGATTCCCACGAAGGCAACCCGAGCCGGGAGCGTACCGGCACCGGCGACGACCTGGGTACGCCCGCGCGCTAGCGTCGCGCAGCGCCGGCATTGGCCCATCGCCCGGGCCAACTCAGCCATTTGCGCCGCGGGTGTAAGGAAGGGCGCAGCGGCGACCATCTTAATTCTGCCTTACTTCTGCCGGTCGGAGTCGGTGCGGACGAACAGGATTCGCGGCGCGCGGCGGCGTTCCAAAAACAACTGCGCCCGGTAGCGCAGTGGACCCGCTTCCAGCTCGCGCGGGCTTTGCCGCAGGTCGTCATTGAAGGCCGACAGTTCCCGCCACAACCGCTCGACGTCGATTCCCGCATGGCTGGGACGCAGGTCATCCAAGGCCAGCATCGCCTGCGAGAGCAAATTGATGGTGGCTTGGCGACCGCCGCGCTCGAAGCGCAGATGGAGCCCGGCAGCGATGCGATTGAGCGCTTCGAGCAGCGGTTTGGCTTGCTGCGCGTTGCTGGCCAGGATTTCGAAGCTTTCGCTGGCGGCGAAATAGTCGCCCTGGTTGAAGCGTGCGATGGCCGCTTGCAAATCGAGCTGAGGTCCGTCGTCGGTCATGTTTTCAAGCGCGCTCCGCGCCAGGCTTCAAGCCTACTCTTTTTCTTCGACAGCGCGGAATTCGTCATCGGCCAGGGCGCGGACTTTCTGGCTGCCGTACAAATTGTAGAGTTGAAACAGGGCGCTCTTGTGCGGGCGGACCTTGCCCAGTGGGCATTGACGCCAATCCTCCAGCGATTCGTCGCAATATCCCATCCGCCGCTCGCCGCATTTGGGCTGCAGATAAAGCGCCAGTTCGGGCAGCACGCGCTTGATCTCGGCCCGCATCAAGGCCACCATCCGCCGAATTTCCCACTGTGCGCGCACGCACAGGCGCACGTCGCAGATGTGCAGCAGCTCGACGAAGTTGACCATGATTTGAAAGTTGGTCGGGGCCGCGTTAGGCAGCACGAAGCGGGCATCTTCGGCCGGCACCCCGGCCTTGAGCGCGCGCGCGTAGAGCTGCGAGACGCGGGCGTTCAGTTCGGCGTAATCTTCGCTCAGGCCGGCTCGTGTCCACGATTCCGGCATCACGTAGGCCAGCCGCTCTTCTTTGAACTTGACGTAGCGCTGGCTTTGCTGCTCGAAGCTGATCCCGATGCGGTGGCGGACCAATTGATGCGACAGCGAACGCGAGACGCCCGCGATCGCGAACCAGAAGACCACCTGTTCCAGCGGCGAAGCATGGCCGGTTTGCAGCCGCTCGCCGATAAAGCTGCGGATCCGCTCGGGACTGATCCGCTGGTCGCGAATCTTCTCCCAGATCTCGATCGGGCTGTCGGCCGAATAGCAGGTGCGAAAAGCGGCGTAGAGCTTCTCTTGCGGCATCGCCGCGTAATCCACCAGCTTGACCTGCATTGTCGCCTGATTATCCACGAGACCTATCATTATAGACCCGGCCGGGCGGCGGCAAAGCGTCCCGCATAGCCTTGTCCACAGCGCCCCGTCATGCTCATCCGGCCCGGTCCGAAGCAGCGGAGGGAAAGTCGAAATCGAAGATCTGATCCGCACGCCAGGGGCACTGGCTGGGTAAGTCGGCTTCGGCCAGTTCCCCGGCCACGGCGGCGGCGTGGCGGGCGCGCTGGTAGGCGGCCTCGAGCTGGCTTGGAAGGCGAGTTTCCAGGCTGGGGCTGCGCGCGGTCAAATCAGCCAGTTCCAGACGTTGGTCGTGGATTGCGACCAGCCATTCGCGACATCGTCGACGCGGCAGATAGTGCCATTGGAGCAGGTACATCAATAGACGTGCGAGGTGGCCGAACCACAGCCGGGCCTCGCGCTCACCCAGATGTTCGATCTCTTGCGCCAGCCGCGGCCACTGGATCCCCTCCGGGCGGCGCTCGCGCAGCGCCTGGGCGGTCATCAGCGCCCAACGATGGAAGTCGCGCCGATGGAGCGCGCAGTGGGCAAAGCGCTCGATGAAGCCAGGCTCGCTGCTGTTCACAACCGGATCCGCCCATTCCATCCAGTCCGCGATTGCGGCGGCTGCGCTCGCCACGCGCTCGATTTCCTCGCCATCCATCGACCCGATCGAAAGCCGTAAGCCTTCGCGATCGAGCATCAATGCGCCCGGCGCCAAATCGCCGCCTTCCGTGACGGTCGGCGACGCGCAAGCCAGTTCAATTATCACTCGCTCGGCATCCCGGATGACCCTCCAGGTGCTACCTGTGGCTTGTTCCAGAGCGGTGGCCAGTTGTCGGCAAGCTTCGGCTTCGGCCAGCGCCAGCCATCGCTGGGCCGCCCGCGCTGGCGGTTGGCGTGGCTCGATCAGCACGGCCGTGGACTGCATCGGAAAACCTCTCATTTAACCTATATACTACGAGGAGGCCGCAGGTAGAGGTCAAACCGCTTGCCGTCAGGCGCTGGGGAAGAAACACTGGCAAGCGATGGCTTTGACGCAAGCAACTCAAAACTCATGGCGAGAGGCTTGGTGGACGCGGCTGGTACGCCCGCTCCTGTTCAAGCTCGAGCCGGAGACCGCCCATCGCATAGTGCTCAGTCTGCTGGCGGCCTGGCCGGCGATGTCTGCCGCCACCGATCCACCGATACTGCGCCAGGATCTGTGGGGAATGCCGTTCTCCAATCCGCTCGGACTGGCCGCCGGAATGGACAAGGATGCAATCGCGGTGGACGCCTGGCAAGCGCTGGGCTTCGGCTTGGCCGAGGTGGGCACCGTGACCGCGGCGGCGCAGCCGGGCCATCCGCCACCCAGGCTTTGGCGCTTACCCGAGCATGGCGCGCTGATCAATCGGCTCGGCTTTCCCAGTCAGGGCAGCGCGCGGGTCGCGCAGCGCTTGGCACGGCTGCGCCGGCGCGGAATTGGCCTGCGGCTGGCGATCAATTTGGGACCCAATCGCGACACCCCTCCCGAGCGGCTGGCCCAGGAGCTGGCTCAAATGGCGGGCACGCTGGCGCCGCTTGCCGACTTGCTGGTTGTCAATCTGAGTTCGCCCAACACCGCGGGCTTGCGCGACTGGCAAGCACCCGACCTGATGCGTGCCCTGATCACCCAAGCTTTCCCGCTACCCGCGATCGGTGCGCGAAAACCACCGCTGCTGATAAAGCTGGCTCCCGATCTCGACCCCAACCAGTTGGCACTTATGTGCGATCTGATGCTGGAACTGGGCGTGGACGGCGTGGTTGCCACCAACACCACGATTGCGCGGGAGGCGGTGGGAATCCACAGCTCTTATCCCGGCGGGCTGAGCGGACCACCGCTGCGAGAGTTGGCACGCGCGATGATTCGCACTATTTATCGACGCAGCGCAGGGCGCTTGCCGATTATCGGCGCGGGCGGAGTGGCCAGTGCTGCCGACGCCTATGGCCATCTGCGCGCCGGCGCGCGGCTGGTCGAACTGTATACCGGGTTGATCTACGAGGGGCCGGGCTTGCCACGTGCGATCAAGCGGGGTCTGGCTCAGTTGCTCGCGCGCGACGGCTTCGACTCGGTAAGCCAAGCGGTGGGCAGGGATGCCTGACTTCAGCTTGGCCTAACGCCAGGAGGAAAGTAACAGATGGGCGAGGACTTTCTGGTTGACGAGAACTGGCTGGCGGCGCATCGGACGGACCCCGCCGTGGTCCTGATCGACACCCGTCCAGCCGCGGAGTATTGGCAGGGCCATCTCAACGGCGCGCGCCATTTCGATCCCTTTCCCTTCCATTGTTACGACACCGGGCCCAAGGGGCTGGCGGAATTCATCGCCCAATCGGAATGGATCTTTTCGGCCTTGGGGATAAGTGACGATCAATCGCTGGTGTTCTATGAGAACAACTCCGGGTCACGCGCAACGCGCGGGGCTTGGTTGGCCGAATACCTGGGCCATCCCCGTGCGGCAATTCTAGACGGCGGCCTGGGCGCGATGCGCCAGCCCTCGCTCACCACAGAGGCTCCGCGCTACCGGCCACAGCGGTTTGAGGCACGCCCGCGGCCGGAGCTGGTAGCCACCGCCGCAAATATCATGGAATGGCGCGAGGATGCCGGCCATCCGCTGCTCGATGTGCGCAGCGAAGCGGAATATTACGGCGAGCAGGTGCGGGCCAAGCGCGGCGGCGCGATTCCGGGGGCGCGCCTTCGCGAATGGCAGCTCAACAACGACGCGCAGGGGCATTTTCTATCTCCCGCCCAACTGCGCGAGGCTTTTGGCGCATTGGGGCTGAGACCCGAGCAGGACGTGGTGGCATATTGCCAAGGCGGTTATCGGGCCGCCCATGCCTTTTATGCGCTGCGGCTGGCGGGCTTCTCGCAGGTGCGCAATTATCTGGGCTCATGGGGCGAGTGGGGCAATCGCGACGATCTTCCTATCGTGACGCCGCGGCGTCGCGTCTGACGCCGGGCCAGCGCGCGCTGACCAGTTCCGGCGCGCCACGTGGCAGTCGCGCCGCACCCCTGCTGCTTCTGGCTGGCTTCGAGCCCTTTGGCGGCGAGCGCGTCAACCCCTCGGGCGAGATCGCGCGCCAGCTCGAGGGCGAGCTGATTGGCGGTTTGCGGGTGCGTGCACTGGAGTTACCGGTGACCTATGGGGCCCCCGCCCTGCTGGCGGGCGCCATCGCGCAACTGCGCCCGGCGGCGATGCTGGGGCTGGGCCAGGCCGGCCAGCGGGCCGCGATCTCGCTGGAGCGGATCGCGATTAATCTGATGGATAGCGCCGCGCGCGACAACGCGGGCGGGCGGATGCATGACCAGCGCGTGATCGCGGGCGGTCCCGACGCCTATTTCGCCCGCCTACCGCTGCGCCAAATCATGCGCGCCCTGGACCGCCGCCACATCCCTTGCGAGTTGTCGCTCAGCGCAGGCACCTTCCTTTGCAACGCCGTGATGTACGCGGCTTTGCACGAATTGCGCCGCCGTCCCCACGTGCCCTGCGGTTTTCTTCATCTGCCTTATGATACCGCCCAGGCCGTGCACCACCGCGGCGTGCCCAGTTTGCCGTTGGATCTGATGGCAGCGGCGGTGCGGGCCGCTATCGCGGTAATCGGAGCCTGGCGAGTCAAGGCCGCGAGTTAGTCAGGGACGCTTGAGGTCCTGGCGGCGGCTTGAGCGGGAGCGCGTCGGGGGTGTTGCGGTGGCGCGCATGCAGCAAAATCTCGCGCAGCTTGACCGGGTTGACCGGCTTTTTGAAGATCGCGCCTTCCAAACCCTGCAGCCGGCTGCGCTTGATGATGTGATCCTTGTCGTAGTGATATGCGGTCATCATGATCACGGGCAGCGCGGGCAGCTCTTCGCGCACTTGCAGATAGAACTCGTAGCCGTCCATCTCTGGCATCACTACGTCCGAAATCACCGCGTCGATTTTGACGTTGCGCAGGATCGCCAGGGCGCTGCTGGGGCGCAGGGCGGTGTAGACCACGCAGCGTTCGGCCTTGAGCACGTCAGCCAACGAAGTGACCACCGTCGGGTCGTCGTCCAGCACCAGCACGACCATCCCGCTCAAGGGCCATTCGCTGGCCGCTGGGGCTTCGTTCGGAACCTGGGCGGGCAAATCGACCATGCGCGTGCCCTGCACATAGTCACGGGTCTCGTAAGTGCCCTGGCGCGCCATTTCATCCAAGCGCACGATGATTTCCTGCACCCGCGCGACGCCGCTTCTGATTGATTCCAACCGCTCGCTTTCCACCACCAGCTCGGCGTCGCTCAGGCGTCCTTCCACGGCCCGCGCCAGCAAGTCCAGATTATTCAGGATAGCGGCCAGGGGATTGTTGATCTCGTGCGCCAGGCAGACCGCGATTTCACCGGCGGTAGCAAGCTGCTCGCGCCGGCGCAGCTCGCGGATATCGCGGGCAAAACCGATAGAGCCGATTTCGCTACCCTGGTCGTCGTAGATCAAAGAGCCCGAGATAGCCACCGGGATGGATTGACCAGCCTTGTTGCGACAGACGGTCTCGAAGTTGGCGATTTGGCCGTGGTTGGCGCGCATCGCCTGCATTACCAGGCGCGCGTCGTGGGGCGAACGATAAAGCAGGCGGACGTCGTGGCCGACCACTTCTTCGGGAGGAAATTGCAGACCAGCGCGGGCCCCGTCATTATAGTAGATAATGATGCCTTGCTGATTGACCGCCACTACGATGTCGGGCGAAGTTTCAACCAGGCGCTGGAGGTATTTCGGATCCAGTGACAACATCGGCGCTCCGCACCCCTCACCGGCAACCTGCGCCTCCACCCAGGCGCATGACCACCTAACTCGTAGCATTGCGCAGGGTCTGCAGCTTTGCAAGCATGGAAATTTCGCCGGCGCCCGCGGCAGCGGGGGGAAAAACGGCCGGCCGCGACCCTGGCGAGTTGCTAATCCAAGGAACTTGCTCATAAAATAACACGCTGCTCGCCGGTATCCGAGCGGGGCCGTGCGGGGTACGACTGGAACTCTACCAAGCAGCCAGGCGCGGCAGAGGCAGTGCGAGCACAATCCGCTCAGTAGCTAAAAAGGGGTTTGCCCATGGCACAGCCGCTTACGTTCCAGGTCTTGCCCAGCCGCGAATACGTCTTATCCAGCGCCGAGAATTTCGTGCTCTACGTGCTTTTGGAAGCGGTGACTCAGGGCGCTGGCGGAGCGCGCCTGCCGCTCAACCTGGGAGTGGTGCTGGACCGCTCGGGCTCGATGTACGATGAACGGCGGCTTGAGTTCGTAATCGAGGCGGTCAAATTCCTGATCGACAACCTCAATCCCGAGGACAAAGTGACCATCGTCGCCTTTGCCGACAAGGCCCAGGTGCTGAGCTCGGGAGCGGCGGACGACAAGGCCGGGGCCAAGCGGGCAATCGACGATATCGATCTGCTTGAAATCGGCGGCGGCACCCAGATGGCGCTGGGGATGCGCGCGGCGATAACCGAGGTCCGCAAGAACTTCGGCGCCGAACGACTCAATCGCGTGCTGGTGCTGACCGACGGCCAGACCTACGAAGAGATGGCTTGCCTGGAGCTGGTGCGGGCCAATCCCGATATCCAGTTCTCGGCGATGGGAGTAGGAGTCGAGTTCAACGAGAAGCTGTTGATGCGTATCGCCCAGGATTCGGGCGGCAAGTACCATTTCATCGGCGACTCGGCCCAGATCCCGACCATTTTCGATGACGAACTGCAAGGCTTGCGAGCGGTTGCGGTTCGTAACGGCCGGATCGAAGTTACGCTCTCCCAAGGAGTGCAGATTCGCGAGGCTTTTCGCGCCAGTCCGGAAATCTATTCGCTGGGTGAACCACTGGTGGGCGACGATCGCAAGGTCAGCTACCAAGTGGGCGACTTGGAGGCTGGAGTGCCGGGCTCGGTGCTGCTGACTCTGGTCTTGCCCCCGCGCCGGCCGGGCTCGGTGCGGATAGCCCAAGCCAGCTTCTATTATCAGGTACCCGGCGCCGCCGAAAACGCGGTCAATGCCGATGTCGCCGTCGAATATACCTTGGATCGAGCCCTCACCAGTAAGGCCAACGGGCGGGTCATGAACCTGGTTGACCAGGTCTCGATCGCCAAGCTGCAGACCAAGGCCGAAGAGGAGCTGCAGGCCGGCAATGTGGATCGGGCGACCCGGCTTTTGGGCAACGCGATTCAAGGCACCCAACGGCTGGGCAACGTCAAGGCCACCCAGGCTTTGTCGGGTCTGATGGATCAGATTCGGCAGACCCAGACCCTGGGGACCCGGGCGGCCAAAACCACCTTGCTCAACGCCCAGGCGGTGGTGCGCAAGACCCAGATGCTCGATCCCGAGGCATTGAAGGATTTCAAGCCTGAATAGGTTTCGGGCGCGGACGGCGGGCAGAGTTGACAACTAAGACTAGCGCGAAGAGGCTAGGGCAAAATGACCAAGTGTAGCGAGTGCGGATACGAAAACATGGATGGGCTGGACTATTGCGACAGTTGCGGGGCCAAACTTGCCCCAGCGGCAACCGCCGAAGCTTCCGCCCCGGCGCCCGGTGCGCCCGCGCCTGAGCATCACGAAAGCGGCGGCGCCAACGGCTCCGAAGCCGCGCCGGCTGCGGAGCCGGCCAGCGCCGCTCCGGAAGCGGCCAGTCCAGGCTCAGAATCGACCGGGGCCGCGGGACTGCAGGCCAGCGCAGCGACGGCCGAAGCTGCGCCCACCCCGGCACCCTCGGCGGAAGAACCCACCGGGGAGTTGCGCCCGCCTGCGCCACCCAGCCCACCGCCGGCGGCGCCTGGCGCGGCTCCGACCTTCAAGGCCAAACTGAAAATCACCCGTGGCGGCCGGGTGGGGCAGGAGTTTGCGCTGGAAGCGGGCAATAATCTGATCGGGCGTTGGGACCCGGAAACCGGCTCCTTTCCCGAGGTCGATATGGAGCAGGACGACCCGGAGGCGAAAACCTCACGCAAGCACGCCCTGATCCGGATCGAGGGGGACCAGATTACGGTGGAGGACATCGGGTCTCTCAACGGCACCTACGTCAATCGCGGCCAGCGGCTGGGCCCCGGCAATCCCGTCCCGCTCAAGAATGGCGACGAGGTCATAGTCGGTAAGACCTTTTTCAAGGTAATCGTCGAGCCGGTTTCCTGAAGCCGGCGGGAGTTTGGGCGGCCTCGGACTCGGCAGCGGTAAACGACCGCCCGCTGGGCCTTCGGCGCGCGAGGTGACAGGTGTTTCGGGTCGTGAGTGCAACCACCCCAGGGGCGGAGTTTCGGGCTCCGCGGGGTCGCCTTTTGCCTCAGGCTCGGGGGCGGCGGCGATGACCAGCGGTGAGCCGCTCGCCAGCGGCCATCTACTCGATGGCCGCTACCGGGTCGAGAAGGTCATCGGCGTGGGCGGCATGGGGCGGGTCTACATGGCCAATGACACCCGCCTGGCCAACCGGCCGGTGGCGGTCAAGGAAATGCTGGTGGGCGAAGGGCTCCATGAGCGCAAAGCGGTGGAGGACTTCGCGCGCGAGGCGGCCGTGCTGGCGCCGCTTTCCCATCCCGGAATCCCCAACCTGATCGATTATTTTGCCGAGGCCGGCCGTCATTACCTGGTGATGGAATATATCGCCGGGGGCGATCTTCAAAGCTGGCTGGATAAGCAAGGGCCCAAATTTCAGGTCCCCGAGCCGCAGGTCCTGCGCTGGGGCCGCGCGATTTTGGACGTCCTTTCCTTCCTTCACGCCCAGCAGCCGCCCATCGTCTATCGCGATCTGAAGCCGGGCAACATCATGATCAACAAAGACGGCAACGCCATGTTGATCGATTTCGGCATCGCCCGCTTTCTGCCGCCCGGAGGCCGCGGTACTCAGATAGGATCGGTGGGTTATGCCCCGCCCGAACAATATCTGGGCAAGTTGGAGCCGCGCTCCGATCTCTATTCGCTGGCCGCCACCATGCATCATCTGCTCACCGGGCGCGATCCGCAGATGGAGCCACCGTTCAGCTTCCCGCCCGTGCGCCAGCTTGCCCCGGCGGTCTCGGCCGCAACCGAAAGCGCGATCATGATGGCGCTGGCGCAGGATGCGGCCAAGCGGCCCGCTAGCGCGGCGGAGATGTTAGCGATGCTGCCCAGTCCCCCGCCTGAAGCGGTAGTGGACTTCGCGCATCCGGTAGCTGCCAACCCCTCGCTGGCCAATCTTAAGACCGCGGTTCTGAGTAATCTGGCAGTGGCCCCGGCGCTGACCGCCCCGCCATCCGCCGCGGCCGCCTCTGCTGCGGTGGTCTCGCCGACGGCAAAGACCGCCGACCTCAAGGGGCGTGTCGCCGCCGTTCCGCGGATCGCGCCGTCCCAACCGGTATCGGCGCAACGACCTGCGTTGGTGGCACCCAAGCCTCCAGTTCAAGCCGTACCGGCGCCCGCGCCGAGGTCGATTTCCAAGGCCGCGCCGCCAGTGGTGCGCCCGACAATCACGCCCGGAGCTGGCGCGGTCAATGGCACCCCGAGCGCGCGACCGGGGGGCGCGGTGGCGATCGCGCCGGCACACAATGGAATAGCCAGGCCGGTGGCCGGCGCCACCTTGATCGGCGTGAGCGAAGCGCGTCGCTTTGCGCTGCCCGGAATGCAAGCGATCGTTGGCCGCCATACCGGCCCGGCGGATCATGTGGATGTAGACTTGGGGATACTGAATCGGGGCAGCGAGCGAATCTCGCGCCGGCACGCAGAAATTATCAAACGCGGCGACAATTATTTTATTCGCGACCTCGGCAGTCTCAACGGAACCTTTATCGTGGGAGTAGGCCGCCTGGGGCGGGATCAGCTCTATCCCTTGAAGGATCGCGACCAGGTCGCCTTTGGTAGTGTCACTTTCGAATTTCGTAAAGACGTCAAATGATTACTTGTCCCGAGTGTGGCCAGACCGCCCCCGATGAAACCCGCTTTTGCGACCGCTGCGGGCGGGGATTACATGACGCTGCCGCTCCAGTCGCGCTGGCTCCGCTGGCGGTGGGCGGCGAATTGGCAGGTCGCTTCAAGATTGTCGAGCTGCTGGGCCAAAGTTCGGAAGAAAATCGCTACCGCGCGCTCGGCTTGGAGGATTCGACCAGCGTCATCCTGCGCGAGCGCGAAGCGCCGCCGGCGCCAGTGGTGCTGCTGACAGATCCAGATCCGGCCATCAGCGCCCCCGACCCGGCACTCAGCGAAGATCCCACCGGCCCGCGCGCGAAAACCGCCGATCTGAGCCTGCGTGCGGCTGCAATTCAAGCGCCCGCAGCCCAGGAAATAGTATCCGAGGCCCAACTACCCGCGGCACAGAGCGAGGAGGAGACGACGGAGTTGGAAAGCCAGGAAGCGCCGCCGCTCAGCGCCGAAAACGGCTCAGCCCAGAGCGCCTCGCCACGCGCCGACCTGGGTGAAGTGTTTGAGCGCGTCTTGGCGCTGTCGCGCAATCTGACTCATCCGGCCTTTTACTGCGCCCAGGAGGGTTTCGTCGACCAAGGGCGTGCCTACCTGTTGTATCGCGATGAGGGGTTGACGCCCTTCGCGCGCGGGCAACGGATTCCTCGCCAGTCGCCCGAGCAGGCCATCGCAATCACGCTTCAGCTTTGCCAGGCGCTGGCGTATCTGCATCGCCGCGGCCTGCGTCTCAATGACCTCTGTCCGGCTTCCATGATGGTCGACTCCGGGGGGCGGCTTAAGCTGACCGGCCTGGACTATGTGAGCAACGATACCGAATTGCAGGAGGCACCGATTCTCAACGACGGCTACACTGCGCCCGAGCTCTATCGTGGTAAGAGCGTGGACAAGCGGGCCGATATCTTTTCCGCCGGCTGCGTGCTCTATTCCTGCTTAACCGGGGAGCGGCTGGAATGCGAAACCTGGCGAGAAGAGGCAGGCGCGGTGCGCCTTTACCCGCCCCATGTGATCGCGCCCGCGCTGGAAAAGACTTTACGGCGCGCGCTGGCTTTCAAACCCGCCGATCGTTTTCCCAACGTAGATTCGTTCAAAGCCGAGCTGCTCGGCGAGAATGCGACCTTCTCGATGCGCTGCGGGGCTGTGACCGACGTTGGGATGGTGCGCGACCACAACGAAGATGCCCTTCTGACCCTGGAATACTTTCGCGACTCCGAGGTTGAGCCATCCAGTCGCTACCTGTACGTGGTTTCCGACGGGATGGGAGGGGCCGAGGCAGGCGAGGTCGCGGCTGCCATTGCCGTGCAAACCATCCGCGATTATGTAGAAAATGGAATCGGCGCGCCGCAGACACCGCTACCGGACTTGCTCCGAGAGGCATTGGAGGAAGCCAACCGCAAGATTCTGGAAAAGCAGGCGCAAGATCCGGGCAAGCGCGGCATGGGTGCCACCGCGGTGGCCGCCCTGATCGAGCCGCCCCAGGCCGCTATCGCGTGGGTGGGCGACAGTCGTATCTATCGATGGGAGCAGGGCGCCTTGCATCAGCTCAGCAAAGACCATTCCCTGGTCCAACGCCTGGTCGAGATCGGGCAAATCACCCCCGAGGAAGCCCGCCATCACGAGCATAAGAACGTAATCACGCGCTCGCTGGGAGCACGCGGCTCGGGCCCGGCGGGAGCCGAGGCGATCGGCCTGCGGCTTAAGCGCGGCGACCGTCTGCTATTGTGCAGCGACGGTCTGATCGCGCACGTCGACGACGCGCAAATTGGCGAGATCCTAAGCCGCCAATCAGATCCGCGGGCGGCCAGTTTGGAACTGGTGGTGGCGGCCAACGCCGGAGGCGGCACGGATAATACGTCGGTGATTGTGATCGACACGCAATAAGCATGGCTGACAGCGCACAGGCCGAGGCCGGCAATACCGGGCCGCTAGCGACCGGCACGCTGTTACAGAACCGCTATCTGATCGAGCGCTTGCTTGGTGGCGGTGGCATGGGAGTGGTTTATCTGGCTCGCGATCAGCGGCTGGCCAATCGCCTGTGCGCCATCAAGGAGATGGTCGATCACTTTATCGACCCCCAGCAGCGGCGCGAGGCCAGCGAATACTTCGCGCGCGAAGCCGATACCCTGGCCCAGTTGCGCCATCCCGCGATTCCCGCGATCAGCGACCGCTTCGACCACGCCAATCGCCATTACCTGGTGATGGAATACGTCGAGGGGCGCAACCTGGAAGAAGAATTGGCCGCCGCCGGCCGGCCGCTGGCCGAGGGTCTGGTGGTCGATATCGCCCGCCAGTTGTGCGAAGTGCTGGCCTATCTGCACGGCTTCGCGCCGCCCATCGTGTACCGCGACATGAAGCCCTCCAACGTGATGCTGACCCCCAAGGGCAAAGTGATGCTGATCGATTTCGGCATCGCCCGCCTGTTCAAGCCCGCCAGCAAGGGCACCATGATTGGCACCCTGGGCTTCGCGCCGCCCGAGCAGTATCAGGGCCAGGTCGATCCGCGCAGCGACATCTATTCTTTGGGGGCGACCCTGCATTTCATCCTGACCGCGCGCGATCCGGAAAAATATCCGCCCTTCAGCTTTCCTCCCGTGCGCTCGCTGCGGCCCACCACCTCGGTCAATCTGGCCGGGGCGGTGGATCGAGCCTTGAGCTACGACGCCGAGAAGCGGCCGGCCACCATCGGCGAATTCCGCGACATGATGCTATACGGCAGCGGGCTGGAAGGGGCGACCCAAGGCGCGGTCAGCCCGCGCGGCGGGACCGCCGACCTCACCCGGATCACGATACCGGTGCGGCCAGCGGCGCCGCCGCCTCTGTCGCGGCCGCGCCGCGGCCGCTTGGCGCGGGCGGTCCGGATGACCTTGCTGGTGTTGTTATTCGGATCGGCCGCCTTCGGCGCGACTTACGTTTATTTCGATCCCCCGCTTCAGCAGCGCCTGGGCTTGACTCCCTACATCGACCAGTTGCCCTGGCGCCACGAACAACTGTTGGCGCAGTTGCGCGCCGACCCGCTGCGCTTCGAGCGCATGACCGTGCAGCTTTCCACCCGTGAAGGCTCGCCGATTTCCCCCCCGCAAGCCAAGTTCACCGACGCCCAACTGGCCAACGATCGCTACTTGAGTTGGGACGCCACCTTCAAAAACCGATTGTATGGGGTCGAAGGCGGCAGCCAAAAGGTCGAGGCGCGCTTTTACGATCCCAATGGCTTGCAGGTCGCGGCCAGCGATGCCGATCGCTTCGTCAGTCCGGATGAAAAAACCACCGACTTCAGCGCCGTGGCGCTGCTCCCCGATATTTCCCAGTTGTCTCGCGGCCCTTACACGATCGCGCTGTACCAGAATGACAAGCTGCTGGGACGCGAGCGGTTTTCGATAGTCGAGGACCTCGCCGCCCAAAAACGCTCCGAGGAAGCGCAAGCGGCGGCCGCGGCTGCGGCCAAGAAAGCGCAAGAACAGCGCGAGGCGGACGCGCGCCGGCTAGCGATGATCGCAGAGAACCGCGCCCATCCGCTCGAACTACTGAGCATTTCCTTCCTCAACACTACCAAGACCGGCACCCCGCTGTCTGGACCTTCACGTGCCTTCGACGCCGCGAAAGTCCTGTTCGTGGGTTGGCAGGCGACTTTCAAAAACCGCCTGTATGGCCTGGATATGAACCAATACCGGGTCGATGCCGCCTACCAGGCGCCAGACGGTCGCACTCTGGGCAGTGTCGATGATGTCCGGATGATCTCGGACAAGGCCAAAAACGCGACCTTCAGCGGCCGGATCGGGAATTCAGCGGGCGGCGCCTTTTTACCCGGCACCTACACGGTCAACTTCTATCTGAACGGCCAATATCTGACGCAGAAGCGCTTTCGGGTGGTCTCCGCGCTGGCGAGCGCCGGCCCTGGCGCGGCTGGCAGCGGGATGGGGCTGCCTGCGGCCTCGCCGCCGCCACCGGTCAATTTCGACTCGCCGATGGTGGCCAACGGCACCATCGACGGTTTGGCCGGACGTGACGGAATCGCCTTGGAAATGCGGCTGCGCCCTCAACCCAACGGCTTTTTGCATGGCGAGTTGGAGATTCATCAACCGGGCTACGGCTCGACTCCGATCGACGGCTTCGTACGCGGCCAGCATATCGAATTTCAAGTCCCCTATGGGACCAAAACCCTATACTTCGAAGGCGAGCGCCGTACCAGAAGCATGAGTGGCCACTTTCAATCCGAGCCTGCTGGCGAGCAGGGAAGCTGGAACGCGCGCATCGACTAAGTGGCTTGCCGCGCAGCGAGGCTTGGTTCATTGTGAGCGGTAAACTTATCGTGCCAGATTAATCTCGATGGCAAGCAACGTCTCCCGCGAAAAACTCCTGTTTTACGCCGTCGCCGGCGGCCTGGGCGGCCTGGGTGGCTGGGCCGCGGCCGAGCCCTTCCTGGGAATCCATTCAGTGTACGGGCGCGATATCGTGTTGGGTGCGCTCATCGGCCTATTCATTGCCGCCTTCCTGGCCTCGATCGAAGCGCTCAGCGTCAGCCGCTGGCGTCAGGCCGCGCGCGCCATCTGGCAGGGTGGCCTGATCGGCGCCTGCGGCGGCGCGATCGGTTTGCTGGTGGCCGAATTTACCTTCGACATCCTGGGCGGACTCAATGGCCGGATCGTCGGCTGGGGCGTGCTGGGAATTGCGGTCGGCTTGGGCGTTGGGACCGCCGCCCGCTCGGCCGCGCGCCAGCGCAATGGCGCTTTGGGCGGCCTGTTGGGTGGGGCTTTGGGTGGCCTATGCTACCAGGTCCTGACCCTGACCTTTCCCCAGGTCTTCGGCCGCGCCATCGCGATTATCATTCTCGGCCTGTTGATCGGCTTCTTCATCGGCCTGGTCACCGAGCTGCTCAAGCGCGGCTGGTTGATGGTCGTGCGCAGTACCAGCCGCAACGCTCGCGAAGGGCGCGAGTTTCCCCTCATCAAACCTGTCATGGTTGTCGGCCGGGCCGAGGAAAGCGACGTCGGGCTGTTCGGCGATCAAGCGGTGCTGCCTCAACACGCCATCATTCGGCGCGAGGGCAAGATCTTTTACATTTCACCCACCGCGGCTAGCATGGTCAGTGTCAATGGCGCCCCAGTCAGCGGGCGCCAGATGCTCAAAAGCGGCGACCGGATCGAAATCGGCGGGACCCTTTTCCTCTTTCGTGAACGCAGCCAAGCCGCGGGTTCCTGAGGTGCGATGGCCCGCCTGGCCTTGCTGATGCTTGCGGTCGCCTTGATCTGCACCGCGGGTTGCTCCACGGTGCTCCCCCCCGAGCTCGCCCAGCCTGTTTCTCGGCAGAAGCTGACCTACTATCCGGGGTTGGTTAAGGGCTTCGAGCATAGTTACCCACCGCGCACGATGCTGGTGCTGCCGGCAACCGACCACTGTCTTGCCAACACGCCCAGCGATGGCGCAGATGGCGAGCATCAGGTCGGAGTGACCACCGATGCGCGGGGCAACGTGCTCCAGCGACTTTACCTGGGACCGATCACCGCGCAGGTGCAAAACGCGCTGGTGGCGGCGGCGGATGAAGCCGGGCTGCGAGCTCGCCCGAGCGACCAAGCCGGCTACCACGCCCAGTCCGCCAACGCCGACTACGTCCTGCAGAGCGAGGTAACCCGATGTTCGCTGAAAAAGAGCCGGATCAGTGTGGGCGATCTAGGGCCAAACTGGCAGACCGTGGCGAAATTCTCGCTCTCCGTTACAATCTACAAACCCCCCTTCCGCGTTCCCTTCTGGCAAGGCAGTAGCGCCCAGACCTATACCGACCCACCCGACACGGGCAGCGGTTTGGACGAAGACGCGGCGCAAATCTACGACCAGCCCGGGCAGGTTTTATCGGTGGCCTTCACCCGCGGTGTTGAAGAGATCTTCGCGCGCCCCGACCTTCATGAACTCATCACCGACGACCGCGTGTTGCGCCCTTCAGCCGGGCCGTGAAAACATCGTCGGCGATCGAGAAAAGAGGCTGCTTATGGATTACGACGCCTATCAGTATCTCCAGATGCGACTCCAGCCCGAGGGCGTGATGGTGGTTACGATGAATCGGCCGGAGGTGCTTAACGCAACCAACGCCCGCTTGCATTGGGAGCTCAGCCACGTCTGGCGCGAGCTGGATGAGGACCCGGCCGTGCGAGTGGTGGTCATCACCGGGGCAGGGCGAGGGTTTTCGGCCGGCGGCGACCTCCAATTGCTGCGCGAGATGAGCCGCGACCGCGAGCGGTTGCTCAAGACCTGGCGCGAAGCCAACGACATCGTTTACAACCTGCTGGCTTGCAACAAGCCCGTCATCTCCGCGATTAATGGTCCCGCGGTCGGGGCCGGCCTGGCGGTGGCGTTACTGGCCGACATCAGCATCGTGGCGGAAAACGTGCGGCTGAGCGATGGCCATTTGCGCTTTGGGGTGGCGGCCGGCGATCATGCGGTTATTCTGTGGCCGCTGCTTTGCGGGATGGCCAAGGCCAAATACTATCTGCTCACGGCGGATTTTATCGACGGCAAAGAGGCCGAACGCATCGGCTTGGTCAGCCTATGCGTACCTGCCCCCGAGCTGCTTCCCAAAGCGATGGAAATTGCCGGCAAGCTGGCGGCCGGGCCGCAGGAAGCGCTCGGCTTCACTAAGCGGGCGCTCAACAATTGGATTCGCGCGGCGGGGCCTGCCTTTGACGCCTCGCTGGCACTGGAGATGCTGGGCTTCCTCTCGCCCGACGCGAGCGAAGGAATCGCCGCTTTGGCGGAAAAGCGGTCGCCTCGGTTTAAAGGCTGAAATCCGGACTGTCGGTAGATAGACACGGTGCGTCAAGGAGAGCGGCGATGAAAATCAGATTCTTGGTACGGCGAAGCTTGCTTGCGCTCCTGATGCTGGCGTTGCTGCTCCCCGCTGCCAGCCTCCAGGCCGCTCGTCATAAGGTCGATTGCCGACAGGTGATGGCCGCGCTCGACCAAGGTCAAAAGCCCAAAGCGGTCGCAAAAACGATGGGCATCTCCACCAGCAGCGTTTACCGTTGCCGAAGACTCAGCCGCGCCGCTTCCAAACCTGCCCCGCCGCCTCCCGTCGCCAGATAGTCTCTCCCGCCCCGAGCATTCCAGGAACTGGCTGGCCGCGCCCCGTTCGACTGCAAAAACGACCATAGCTGGAGCGATTTTTCGCTCGCGCCATAAGCGCCTGTGCTCAGCCGAGCGCATTATGCGCCAGCTCTATCCTTTTAACTCCGAAAATCATCCGTTTTTCGCTTTGGCTGGCGCAAAATCTGTGATATATGCGACGGCCATAATCTATACCGCGCTTTTGTTCGCTGAGGCGAAAAATCGGCGCGGGTGTGCTGCCCAAGGAGGTTGGTCGGCAAATGACAATCGGCGTAGTCAAGTGGTTCAGTCCTAAAAAGGGCTACGGTTTTATCACCATGGACGATGGCCAGGATGTGTTCGTTCATTACAGCGCCATCGGTGGCGTCGGCTTCCGCTCGCTCGAAGAAGGCGACAAAGTGTCGTTCGAAGTGATGCAGGGGCCCAAAGGTCTGCAGGCCTCCAATGTTTCGCGCCAAGAATAAAGCCGCACCAAACGCGCCGCTGGGGGGCGGTCGCACAACTCCATAATTCCCGCATCATTACTTTGGGGGAGGGGCGCCTGACGAGGTCGCCCCTCGCGGCTTCACCGCAGCGCAGGCCCAATTTGCGCTGGCCGCTCCGGCCATGATTGCCACCTCCCGATCGTTCGCTTCGCTCAAGCGCTCGAAGTATTTCTCCGCCACCGCAACCTGACGCCAAACCGCTCTGAATCGATCAAATGCTCCTGCTGGAGGCAAAAGCTCCAATCAGAGCGCCAGCCTCTGGTCATACTTTTATCTCCTCACCATCTTGTTATCTTAATTGAATATAGTCAGACTGCGGATCGTGATCGAGAAGAACAGAAAACGCCTGGGGCGCAAAGGGCGCGGCTTCTAATGAAATGCCCACATTGTCGGCGAATGCGCGCCCTGGCCGGCCGGCTCAAGGCCCACTATCCCCATCTGATGGAAATGGCGGCCCAGGACCCATGCGCGGCGCGGATTCGAGTCAAGGGGGAGCGAAAGTTGTGCTATGCGCGATGGCTGCAAAGCCCGGGCTGGACCATCGAACCCCCCAGGAGTGGTGATATGGCGACGGCCAGAGTCTCCCGCCAACCACGGGCTTCGCTCAAGTTAAGGGGGGCAGCGGAGCCCGCGGTTATCGGCGAATAACCGCCGACGTTGCAAAGGAAGGATGAAGCAAACCTGATAGCTCGTAACGCAAGGATTTAATTCAGCCATCGCCATGGGAAGCGGTGGTCCAATTACGAGGGAGGTAAAGGGGGTGACGGCGTCACGGAGATGCCGGCCAGCGGATTGATTGATGGAGTTCTGCCCGCGTGGTGGCAGGCGGCGGCGAGCGCGCGCGGTTCTGGCGGTTCGCCCTGGGGCGGGTGTGGAAACCGAAGCGAGCTTGAACCCCGGCCTTTAAGCGTCAGATGTCGGGAGAATTTCAGATGCGCCGGTACCACAATAATCGTAACGTCCAACTAGCCAAGGACCTGTCCCTGATCGCGGTGCGCAGCCAAATGCTGACCCTCAAAAGCGCGCCCGAGATCCTCAAGTTTTGCCACGATGTCGTGGCCGACCTGGTCAGCGAGCATATCCGCCTGACCGCGCTTATCGCCCAGCCCGGCGCGGTCAAACGCCGGCCGCGCAACCCCGCCCAAAGACAGCCCCGCGAGGGAGCGAAGACGGCAATGCCTAGCAAACTGCAGGCTGTCGGGAGGAAACGAAGTGGATACTAAAATTTCCGGCAGCTTCGAAGTTGAGAGGGTTGAGCGTAGTTACCAGGTGTCGTTCAAACCCGACAAGGAGCAGATTTGGTCGTTCAAATCGGAGGGGTTCAGCGTGGTTGTTGGCGAGGATCAGGTCGCGGAACTTGTGGGAGAGCATCGCGAACCCGACCTGGGTTTACGCCCCCGAAAGGGGGCCGGGTCCTATTCCACGGCGCGATGACTCGCGAGGTTTACTGGAAATACGCCGGCTCGTAGCTGCGGGCATCGAGCCCGCGTACAGCGTAACCCCGTCAATGATAGCCGTGCGAAGCCGTAAGTCGTCTGCGACGCCCCGCGCACCATTAACCGGCCGCACCGGAATTGTCCCAACCGTGGCTTGCCGCGGCACCAGTGCACGGTATTCCCGCCGCCCGGAGCCGCATAGCCCGCCTGGGCCGTCGCGCTAGGGCGCGGCGTATATGCCTTAAGGTCGGCACACACCACGATCTACGCGCCAGGGCGCGGTCCGGTTGCCATACTCAGCAACCGTACATCTTGTCATCTCTGTATGTTGGATTTGACGGTGGCTCGGAGGCGGGAGTCCGATGTGAAACTACCCAACACCCAGTTTCTTACGACCGCCAGCCGGCACCAAAGACCTCCCACCAGGGCGAACGCCACCATCGCAGGGGTTCTTCATTGGTGCGCTCGCGCTGCTCGCCGACTCGACATGACAAGATTCACGGGCTTTCAGGATTACGCGAGGCCCGCTGTGAAGTTATTTTCGGACTCCGCGTTGAATCCAACTGTGCCACATTGCTCTGCATGACAACGCGCACGCAGGGGTTTGCCCGATAACTCGAGGCGCGGCACAATCCATCGAAGTCCGGCCATCCGATATCGGGCAAGGGGCTGCATGTCGAGCCGCGGCCCACGATCGGAGTCATGCCGGAACGAGGTTCGCACCCGAGCTTTCAGGGAGTTGGAGATTGACGCAACCCGCGATGTTTGTTCGCAGACTCCTGGCCCGACTTGTCTTTGCGACCGCTGCGCTGGCGTTGACCCCAAACCGGGCAATGACCGCGACGGTGCCGCTCAGTTCATCCTTGAATCCCGGTTCGATTAACCTGGTCTTTGTGGTCAGCGAAGACCCGACCCACCACGCTCACGGTGACATCAATCCGACAACGGCGAACCTGACCGATCGAGGCTTGCGGCGCACCTTGATGATGGCAACCTATTTGCGGCGCCAGGTACTTGGCGGGCGCAACGTCGATGCCATCTACGTGCTCGAACCGATGACCCATTTGCAGACCGCCGCCAAGCTGCCTGACCTGGTGGCGGCCGAGAGCGTGGAGCAGTTCGCGCTCCTCAACCAGATCTCGTTGCCCGTCCGCGGCGGCAAAGTGGTCAGCGCCAACAGCTATCCGCTCAATGCCACCTATGCCGCCGGGGCAACGCCAAAAGGGGTGGCGACACCGCGTCCGCCCTGCGCTGCGTGTCAGGGGCTGGATTTCGCCGACCGGAACGGAGACAACGAAGCTCTGGTAAACAGCATCATCAAGGCAGGAGGCGCGGGCTTCTACCTCTTTTGTGCGCCTTGGCAGATCATCAGACGCATGATGGCCGAAATCAACCGCGCGGGCCATTACCATCTGGCTATCCCGTCCCGCTATTCAGGCCCTGATAAAATCTATGCGATAGCGATTGCGCCGGAAGCTACCCAACTGCTTGTTTACCGCGATTCTCTCAGGCCCGCGGCTACCTATCCTGGCGTGCCCGCGCCCATTCCGATGAGCAAATCGTGCCTGGAACAACCCGCTTTCAAGATCCGGGTCGATGCGCCTGATGCGGCTTCGGTTCCTGGCCTCAACCGCGACGAAACCGTCTATCTAATCCGTCACGCCGAAGCTCATCCCGGCCGCTTCTTCGAAGACGGCAACAATGTATGTGCTGGGCAATGGCGGGCCCTGGCCCTGCCCGCGGTTTTGTCCGGCAAGATAAGTCCGGATTTGGTCTACTCGGTGGACCCTGCGCAAACGGTCGGCGCGCGCAAACACGGGCGGCCTTGGTCCTACGTCAGGCCCGCGCTCACGGTGGAACCCTACGCGATCGCCAACTCTCTTCCCTTCGGTTTGATGAGCAATACATTGTGGAACGATTGTCCAACCAAAACCCATTTTCCTTGTCCGAGCACCGACTTCTTCTTCAAGGGCGGGGCTTTCAGCCATCACCGCCTGCTGGTGGCGTGGGAGCACAACCACATTCCCGCGATCGTGCAAAATCTGATCGATGCTTACTATCCCAACGGCAGAGCGCCGCAAGTGCCGGATTGGCCCCCTGAGGATTACGATAGCATCTGGACCGTGCGCCTTGACGAGCGAGGTAATTTGACTGTTGCCAACGGTTGTGAAGGAATTGACAGCCGCGCGCTGCCTGTTGCCTGTCCGATTTTCTGAAAAATCGTGCCACTTGCAACCAGCGGCCTTGAGGCGCTATGCAAACGGCGGAAGTGTACAAAGATTCCGGGCCTAGCAGGCAACCCCAAACACGGTGACGATTCGATGAAGGGTACAACCGTGGTCAAACGGATGGACGAAGTCGTCAACGATTTCGTCTTGCGCACGCGGTTTTTCAATGAACCGCTCGGCCGCGGCCGCGCCGCGATGTTCGTTTTTCAACATCGTCTTAATACGCGCCAACGCAATTCGGTCCTGAAGCTGGCGGTGGCGACCAATATTCCGGATTGGGACCTGCGGCTGCGAGTTATCGGCGCCAGCGCCGAGGAAATAATTGCTGACCATGCCCATGGCGGGGGCAAACCACACTGGCGAATCCTGGAAGAATTGGGCGTGCGGATAGGGTTACCGCTGGAACGCATCCGGGCTTATCCGGCCCTGGATTCCACCCGAATGTGCTGGCTGGCGTGGGAAGCGTTGATGAAAAATCGGCATTGGTTGGAGGGGCTAGTGGCCAACACCTGCGCCGAGCGAATCAACGTCCCAGGTTATGGGCGCGGCCTGATGCGCGAGCGCGGCTGGTTCGGCCTGGAACGGCTGCGATGGGGCGAATTGTTCGGGCTGCGCGAGGATGAATTGCAATTCTTCGGTCTGCACGAAACCGCTGACATCGAGCATTCCAACCTGGGCTGGAACGCGGTGGCGCAACACGCCGCCGACTTGAAGATGGAGGACGCGGTTGTGGAAGCCTGCCGCGTCAACCTGCTGGTCTGGGAACATTACCTCAACGGGATCGGCGCGGCCGGCGACAAGCTGCCCATTGCCGAGCTTCCCCCTTGAGCACGACCGCTCAGGCTTGCTCCATCCCGGGCCGCCCGTCTGCCTGCGGTTTTTGAAGGGCCGGACGCCCGCGCTCGAGTGGTGTGGAGTACGCTGAATGAACGACCAAGAAGCCAAGGGCCTCGGCCACCTGATTATCAACCATCGCCATTGGATTGGCGCGCTTTTGCTGGCAGCGACCGCGCTGATGGCGGTGGCGGCGCTCAAGGTGCGAATCGCCACTGATTTCGTCGATCTGTTTCCGCGCGACCATCCCTACGTCAAGCTGTACGAACGCTACCTGCATTACGGGTCGGCGGAAAAGGTCGTGTTCGTGCTTCACGTCAAGCACGGCGATATTTTCAACCCTGACACCCTGGCTCGCCTGCAGAATATCCAGGACGATACCGAACGGTTGCCCCGGATCGACCACGACATGGTCTTTTCGCTGGCCTCTTACATGACCAGCTACGCTTCCGCGGTTCCGGGCGGAATCCGCTGGCGCAATTACATCGATCCGCAAGTTCCCGAGACTCCCAAGGAGATTGCGCGCCTGCACGAGTTGGTTCGGATCCACTTCAGCGAACTGCGCACCCTGGTCAGCCCGGACTACAAAAGCGCGGCGGTGGTGGGGACCCTGCTGCAAGGCAACGCCGAAGACTACACCGCGCTGTTCGCCGCGATCCAGGCCATCGTCAAGCGTAACCAGGACGCTAACAATAAAATCTATCTCGCGGGCGAACCAGTAGTTCGCGGTTACGGCTATTACTATTTCGGAACGATCGAGGGGATATTTTGCCTGTCGATCGGCTTGATGGTGCTGGCGCTTTACTTCTGTTTGAGACAGTCGGGCTCATGGTGGGTGCCTGCCGTGACTGGCAGCTTCTCGGCGCTGTGGGGTCTGGGTTGGGTGGGACTGCGGGGTTACAATTTCGATCCCTTGATGCTGGTGGTGCCGCTGCTCTTGACCGCGCGCGACATCAGCCACGGCGTGCAGTGGCAACGGCGTTATTACTATCTGCTCGGACAGACTGGCGATTCGACCCGCGCCTGCATCCTGACCACCAACTACATGCTCCCCGCCGGCCTGCTGGCCATAATGGCCGATATCGCGGGGATTGTTTTTATCTCCTTTTGCGGCATTCCTGCCCTGGAACATATCGCGCAGGCCGGCACGGTATGGCTGGCTGCCAGCCTCACGATGGTATTCGTCTTTCAGCCGGTGTTGATGAGCTATTTGCCGGCTCGCGAATCCGTTCCGCCCGCCCGAAACTATCCCCGCGCGCGTGAAATCGGCTACCGACTCGCCCATTGGGGCACCGAACCGGGTCCGGGCCGGGCCGCGCTGATAATCGGCTCGCTCGCTTTTCTGATCTGGGGCTTGGTCAGCGGCCTGCGAGCGCGGGTGGGATATTTCGCACCGGGCACGCCGCTGTACAAGGCGACCTCCAAGGTCAATCGGGACTTGGCGCAAGTCGAGCGCAATTTTCCCACCGACGAGGGTTGGGCGGTGGCGGCGGTGCCCAACGCTTCGGATAAGCCCGCGGGGCAAAGGCCATTGAGCGTCAACGATCTCAGAGTACTGCGCATGCAGGTCGCGCTCCGCGACTTTCTGCTGGAAAACCCCGTAGTGCGCGATGTACAAACGCTTGCCAACGACGCAATCATCCCTTCCCAGCCGCTGCTCTACGACGGTCATCCAAAATTCCATGGGCTGCCCAGTTCCAACCACGTCGTGTTGTACAGCGTCATGATGTTTATGCATGGAAAGGCGCGGGCCACGCTCGAGCAGTTTTCCTTTCGCAACACCACCTGTATTCGGGTCATCCTCAAGGATCACACCGCTGCCAGCCTCAATAACCTGCTGAAGGCGTTGGGAGATTTTCAGCGCGGATACCTGGCGCATCATCCCGATTTGCGCGGGCTCAGGTTGGAGTATTTGGGCGGTATCGCAGGGCTCTATGCCGCGGCCAATGACGTCTTGTTTCGTCTGGACATGCGCAACATCTTTTTCGTTTTGACCTGCGTCTTTGTGTTCTGCACCATCGCCTTTCGCTCCTTCAGCGCCGGGTTGTTGTTCGTGGGTGCCTGCATTCTGGCCAACTTCGGGGCTTTCATTTATCTGCAACTGCGCCACATCGGCCTGACTATCGACACCGTGCCCGTCATCTCGTTGGGTATCGGCTTGGGAGTGGATTACGGAATCTACACGGTTTCGCGCCTGCGCGATGAAGTGCGAAGCGGGATGGGACTGGTCAACGCCGCGATTTTGGCCAAACAGAGCACCGGCGGCACGGTTCTAATGGTCTTCACGATCATGATTGGAGCGCTCGTGCCGTGGATGTTCTCGCCAGCCCAATTCCATACCAACATGAGCCTGATGCTGGCGTTGCTGATGCTGCTCAATCTGATTGCCGGGGTGGTGGTGGTTCCGGCCTTCATCACTTGGCTGGGGATAAGCTTCGTGACTCGCGGGGAGGCGCGCAAAACTCGCTCGGCGGCGTGATCCCGGCACTCTCCGACTTATTTGAGCGCAACGCGCTATTTGCGATCTCTCGAGCTCAGACCCACGCTCAGGATTGGATTCCGAGCTGAGCCATCAGGCGCCGGTACAAAGAACCGTCGCGCTCCAGCAGGGCCAGCGTGATGTTGAAGTGGTGGCAGTCGGGCTCGGCGCGAGCGGCCACCATAAAGCCGGCGCCGGCGGCGGCTTCGGCCATAACCCGCGACTGGCGCTGAAATTCTTCGGTTTCCAGATCTCCCCACGCCACGGTCAGCGGCCGTGGATGGCCAAGTTGATGCAGCGGGCTCAAACTGCGTGCGCTGTAATGGCTCAGCCGCAAGGCCTGATTGCGAAAACTCAGCCGCACTGGCTCCAGATCGTACAGGCCACTGAGCAAGATTGCGCTTTTGATGGTGTCGGCCGGCAAGCCCAACTCCGCCTGCCAACCGTCCGCCAGTTGCATCGCGGCCAGATGGGCACCCGAGGAATGGCCGGCGATATGCAAGTTGGCCGGGTCGGCGCCCCAGGCCGCGGCATTGGCATGGATGAACGCGATGGCGCGGCGGACTTGGGCAACCATTTGTTCCAAGCCGTGGGCTGCCGAGACGGGCTCGAAGTCGATTGTCACCAGGCCGATCCCGGCGGCGGTCAAAGCCGGCGCCAGCAGCGCCGCATCCTCCTTGCTGCGCGCCTGCCAGCCTCCGCCATGGCAGAAAATCAGCAGCGGAGCACCCGCGCCAGGAGCAGCATAGACATCCAATTTGTCCCATTTGCCGAGACCGTAACTTACATCAGCCGCCGTGCGAAGCTCCAAGGCCGCCGCCGCCAGTTCGGCATTGCGGGCCATGGCGCGCTCCAGATCTGACACCCCCGTGCGCGGCTCGAGTTGGTGGTCGAGGGCTTCCTGCTCGTAGTTCAAAAACAGCGCCATGTCCGAACCTCCATATCGCTGTGCTAAAAAAACCTTAGTTGCACATCAGGGCCGCGTCGAGCGCCATTCAGGCAGGGCGGACCTTGACGGCGCGCGTGGGGGCGGATTAGCGTCAAGCTCAGTCCGGCTCGGCGGTGCAACAAGCTCAAGCGGAAGGAAAAAGCGATGGAAGTAATCGATGCTGACGGCCACATCAACGAGGGTACCACGGCGCTGGCAGAGTACATGGATCCCGCTTTTCGCGAGTACGGTCCTTCGCAGGGCTTCCGCTCCTATTATCCGGCCGACGCCTGGGATCGCTCGGTGCGAGGCAGCCTGGGGCACAACGTGCGCACGCCCGAGGACTGGCTGGCGGCGATGAAGCAAGGACCGATGGAAATAGCGGTGCTTTTCCCTACCCAGGGCCTGAGCATCGGCTGGATTCGAGAGACCGACTTCGCTGCGGCCTTATGCCGGGCCTACAACGATTTTTTCCATGCGCAATACACGCGCCGTGATGCGCGTCTGAAAGGTATAGCGCTGTTGCCGATGCAGGATGTTCCGGCCGCGGTGCGCGAACTGCGCCGCGCGGTGGAGGAGCTCGGGATGGTGGGTGCGATGCTGCCCTCGGTCGGTTTACGCCATCCCCTCGGCCATGAAATCTACTGGCCGGTGTATGCCGAGGCCGAGCGGCTCAACTGCATGCTGGCCTCGCATGCTACCGTGCGCGGACCTCAATACTTCGGCGCCGATATCTTCGACAACTTCATCGAAGTCCATACCCTCTCGCACGCTTTTGCCCAGATGACTCAGTTCGCCTCGATGATTTTTCGCGGCGTGCCCGAGCACTTCCCTAAACTCAGGCTGGGCTTCATGGAAGCGGGCTGCACCTGGGCGCCGTTCTGGATCGATCGAATGGACGAGGAATGGGGGTTGCGGGGCAAGTTGGAAGCGCCCAAATGCCGGCGCAAGCCCAGCGATTACCTGCGCCAGGGCAATATTTACTTTGGGCTGGAAGCGGGCGAGCAATCGATCGCCGAGATGGTGCGCCGCTTCGGCGACGACAACCTGGTCTTTGCCTCCGACATCCCCCATTGGGATTCCGAGTACCCCGAGAACATTCACGAGTTAGCCGAACGCACCGACCTGTCGGACCATAGCAAGCGCAAACTGTTTGCCACCAACGCCCGCATTCTGTACGGGCTCAAATAGCCGCGGCCGGCCTCACCCGAACTCGGCGTGAGACCGGCGATCAAGCCAGGCTCGGCAGAAACGCGGTGATCGAGGTCGTCGGGTAGTGGGAACTGCTGCGGACGGGAGCGCGCCGACGCGGGTGCTGCAATGCGATCCCGCCAAACGGCTGCCGAGATCTCCGAAGTTGACCTGTCAATTCCAGCGGCCGAAGCCCAGCCCGATGCCGGTACCGGCCGGGCTGCGATAGATCGGTACGTATTCGTGCCAGCGCATGGTGAAGTCCAGGCCGGAAATCGCGCCCGCCATCATGATCCAGTTGCGAATTTCGGAGTTGCCCGAATTGAGCAATTTGCCCGGGATGGTGCGCAAGGTGTACTCGTCGCCGTCGCGTAACGCGTCAAACAGCGTGCGATCCAGCCATTCATCGGTAACGAAATGGCTCAGGCCACCCGAAGCCATCACCACCACGCGAGCCGGCTCGGACCAGGCTTCGAGCGCCGCTCGCATCGCCCGCCCGATATCGAAACAGCGCGCCGGGGTGGGCTGATTGGGCGGGTAATAGGTATTGAGCAGGACCGGTACCACCGGAATCTGTCGCTTGCGCATCAGGCGGATGATCGGAAAGGTGATCGCGTGGCCGAAGCCGCCGTGTTTGGACGTCGGCGGTACTCCGCTGCTGGCGGCTATGTCGATCCCCTGCCCGACCAGGTGTTCGATCAGCGCGCGCGCCGCGGCGGGTGCGCCGGCGAATTCATGATGGCCGTCCACGCCATAGCCCCGCTTGACGTCGAGCACCCATTGCTCGTCCCCGGGCGGAAAGGATGACCATTCGGTGGTAATCGTTGAGCCGTAACAGATCGCCAATGCCGGCAAATTGTCCATCCCGAACAATTCGTCCTGATCGTCGCCGATAATCACCACCAAGTCCGGATCGATCTCGGCCATGTCGTCGGCCAGACGGTCGAGCGCGCGCTGCGCGGCATTGTCCAAGCTGACAAAATTTTCCACCGTCGCCACCGGCGCGTAACGACGTTCCACTTGACGCTCCAGTTCCACATAGCTCATACGCCGGCCGGTGCGATCGTAAAGGTCCTCGCTCTTCATCTCGCGCTTGACCCGATCTGGCCAAAGTTGCGGCTTGATAACCAGGACGGGACTGTGAGAGGTGCCGATTGCGGCGACGATTCGAGCCATAGCGCCAACCTCAGGGTAGATTCGATCAGTCTAACTCGCGCCGATTCAGGTGGCAAAAAAGCGGGCCGAAGATGGCGGCATCCGCGGCCCGCGCGAGGACTACTTTCCACGCCGCTTTTTGGGCGGCGCGAGTTTGAGCAGCTTGTAGGCGTTGTCGCTGTACAGTTTGGCCAACTCCGCCTTCTTGAGCTTGAGCCCGTCGATGGCGCGAATGGTCTCGCGAATAAAGGTGGGGCCGCCTTCGGGATCGAAGGGACAATCGGTACCGAACAGCACGCGATCGCTGCCGAAGAAGTCCAGCCCGCAACGAATCGCCGATCGAGAACCGTTAACCGAAGTGTCGTTGTAGAACATGCGGAAATAATCTACCGGCCGCCGGCCTTTGGCGTTCATCTCCTTGACAATCGTGGTGTAATCAACCTCAGCCGTGCGCGTACCGAGCTGATCCATTCCCAAGGCGATGCGCTGCTCCAAAAACGGCACCATCGCGCCCAGGTGATGGGTGATAAGCTTCATCCCAGGCCATCGATCGAAGAAGCCCGAGAAGACCATCCGCCCCATCGCGATCGAGGTTTCGTAGGGCCATCCGAACAGCCACCACAACTCGTACTTGGACTTGGGCTCGCTGGCATAATCGGTCATTCCAGGCCCGCGGGTGGGATGCATCCAGATGGGCAGGTCGTAGGCCTGCATGCGCTCGAAGATCGGGGCGAATTCGGGATCGTCCAAGGGGCGGCCGTTGACATTGGTGAAGATCTGGATGCCGCGCGCGCCCAGTTGATCGATCGCGCGCTCCATTTCGGCCAGTGCCGCGGGCACGTTGTTCATCGGCAACGAAGCGGCAAAGGCCGGGAAACGGTCGGGATAACGGCGGCAGATGTCGGCCATTCCATCGTTGGCGATTCGCGCCAACTCGGGCGAGCTCTGCGGCGGCGCGATGAATTCGATCGCGGGCAGAGAAAGGGTCAGGATTTGCTGATACTCCTGGAACTCGTCCATCATCCGCAGGCGGGCGTCCAGATCGTAGAGCACCGGGATATTCAGCCAGCGCTTGATGGCGTTCTTGTCGGGTGCGACTTCGACCATCTTGTCGAAGAAAGCCCGCGGAAAGATATGAGGATAAACGTCGACTTTCATGCGTCCTTCGATCTCCTCAGGCAGCGGTGGGTTGAGAATTGTTCCGCGTCCACCGCCTGCGGCGGACAGGGAAAACCCTGGCCTACAGTAGCGCCCCGTCAAGCTCTGCGCCAACCGGAGCGGCTACAGAAAAAGCGCGCGCGCCGGCAAGTAAAACTTCTAAACCACCGGCGCCAGCTCTTCCATCACGCGGTTGCGAGTCTCGATCGCGAAGAGTACGCAAATCAGCCCGCCCAGCAGCGCGGACCCGCCGAAGGCGGCAAAGACCGCGCCCATCCCGGCCGCCGGCATCACGAAGCCCACCACGTAAGGGCCGATCATCGCGGCCACACGCAACCAGGCCGCGGCGACACCGCCACCCAGCGAGCGCAGATGAGTAGGATAGTTTTCCGCCGTGTACATGCCCATCGCCAACGCCACCGTGTTCACCCCGGTCAGTCCCAACGCCACCAGGATCAGCACCCGAGTAGCGTTCATCGAGGCGCTGCCAGTGAGAACGAAAAGCGGGAGCGCGCCCAAAATCAGGGCGGCGCTAATCCAAGGCTTGCGGCCGGTGCGATCGATCAGGAGTGCAACCGCCAGCGACCCCGCCAGCGAGACCAGCGTGGTGATGAAGCTGAAATTGAGCGCTTGGCGTACCGAGAGGTGGTAGACGGTGCGATAGATCGTGGGCAGCCAGCCGGTCAGCCCATAGGTCACAAGGTAGGTACAAAAATAAATCGACCACACCACCAGCGTGCGGCGCAGATAGATGCCTCTGAGCAGATCGAGGAAACGAGTGGAGGCGGCCACCACCGCGGGCGCCTGCGCCGGAATCGGCGGCAAAGAGCGGATGCCGTTATCGGAAACCGCGGCTTCTATCTTGCTCAGCACCCGATCGGCTTCGACCACTTGGCCGCGGCTGGCCAACCATCGGGGCGATTCGGGCAGCCCCGCGATCAGGGGCAGCATGATAAGCGCGGGGACCGCGCCCAAGGCGAACATCCATTGCCAGCCCAGGTCGGGAACGATCCAGACCCCGGCCAGGGCCGAAGCGCTGATACCCAGCGGAGCCGACAGTTGATAGAGCAGGATGAAGCGGCCGCGCTGACCGGCCTTGGCGATTTCGTTCATATACGAATGGCCCACCGGAATCTCGCCGCCCAACCCCAAGCCCTGCACGAAGCGAATGGCCAATAGTAGCGAGTAACTCCAGACCGCGGCGCACAGCAGGCTGGTGATCGAAAACAGCGCAACCGACCACAGCAAGGCTGGAATCCGCCCACGCCGCTCCGCCATATAACCGAAATAGACCGAGCCCAACGCCTGGCCAGCATAACCAACCGCGATAAGGCTGCTGATCTGAACCGGGTTGAGCTTCCACAACGGCACCAGCACAGGCAGCACGTAGGCGATCGCGAGCGCATCGAAGGAGTCGAAAAACCAGGCGAAACCCACTACCAGGCGCACCCGCGTATGCCATCGGGCGACCGGCAGCCGCTCCAGGCGGGCGGCGATTTGGTAATCATGTGCCGGCTCGGTACGAGTCGATTCCGCTTCCACCGTGAAGTTGACCCTTTCCACCCGCTGCTTGCGTCGGCAATCGGCGCAGGCGGGTCTTCGTTACATGCGCCGTTTCGCCGCTGGGCACAAGCCAGGGCGAACGGACAAATGAAGTGGTTCCCTGCACTCCGCGAAGGAGATAGCCTTAGCTCAAGGACAGCAGCGTGATGAAGCAGTTTTGGCGCAATCTGATGGCCGGCGAGTTGTCCGCCGGCGCCGCCTTCCTACTGATTGCAATCCTGGTTTTCGGCACCGTGGCATTCCTGGCCATTGGCGAAGAGGCGGTTGAAGAGCTCGCCGGTATCAGCGAGCCCGCCGATAGCTCGGCGGCCACGCCTAATCCCCTCCAGCCCATGCAGTGGCGGCTAGCGGATATCAGTGCCAATTCGATTGGGCCGCGGCCGGGCTGAGAACGACCGCGTTGCGCTAGGATTTTCCCCCACTAGCTGTCGGAACTACGAAGGCGGCGGGGTCGGGACGATAGACCCGCGCCAGCCATAAGGGGCGGCGCAGATTGTCAGGGCCGGGCGCCGGTCGCGCCATACTAAGCCAGCGCTGATACACTTCATGGGCACGGTTGGTATCGACGAAGATATCGCCGTAGCGATCCTCGGGCGCGGGCCGCGTCACCACGACCTTCTGATGCCAGCAATGCTGGCCGCTGATGGGATCGGGTTGGACCGGGAAGGTCAGGTTCTGATGGACCCCGGCATCCTGCCACCACACCCGCTGGGAATCCGGATCGGCGCTGGGAAAGGGCTGGATTCCCGTCACCTGTCGCATCAGCCAGCGACCGGGCTCGGCTTGCTTGAGGTCCACCAGCGCGCTGGCCCAGCGCTCGCCTCCCTTATCCGCCAGTCGCCAGCGGCCCAAGTGATGGGAACAGGCGATCACGCCGGGACGGATACCCTCGGTGACCCAGACGCGATCGACGAAATAGCCGATCTCGGTTTGCACCTTGAGCAGATGGCCGGTGCGCACACCCAGCCGGATAGCGTCGCGCGGATGCAGCCAGAGCGGGTTGTTGTGGGAGATTTCGTACAACCATTTAGCGTTGGCCGAGCGGGTGTGGACCAGGGTGGGCAGGCGAAAAGTGGGCAACAGCAGCATCTCGTCCTTGCTGGCGTCGATTTGCGACCAATGGACGTGGCTGCGGATGTAGCTTGGGATAGCGTACTCGGGCCACTTCCAGTCCTTCAGCGTCTTGGAATAGAACTCCAGCTTGCGCGAAGGGGTGGGAAAGCCGACGTGGCGCGTGCCGTCGATCTCTACGCCAATCGGGATGCCGGACTGGCTGACCACACCGGTGGTTGGATCGACTTGGGTTTGGCCCTGCGCGGCGGGCGCGTTTTCATGGGTGCGGTAAACCCGATCCTCGACCAGGAAGGCACCGTACTTGCGCATGTAGGCAAGCGGCGTCAGCCCCTGCCGAGCCGCGGCTTGCGGCAAGCCTGGGACACTGTGCTCGAAGATCCAGCGATAGTAGTCGTCCAGCGTGAGCTTGACCCCGGGCTGGTAGGGTGACTCGAAGTAACGGCGGATGCCGAGCGCGCCGTCGGGATCGATCCGCCAGGACAGTTCGATCCAGAATTCGTCCTCCTCCCAGACCTCGCCCAGGCCGGCTGCCTGATGAGCTTCCCAAGTGGTGGCGAAACGCTTGCCCTGGCGCTCCAAGGCCACTCGCAGGACGGGCTGGCGAAATCCGATCCAGCGCGCGGCATGAGTTTCCTGGCTGAGCAAATCGTGGCGCTCCGAGGCATGTCCCATCGGCAAGATGTAATCGGCAAACCAGGCGGTCTCGCTCCAGATCGGAGTCAGACAGGCGTGGCGCGCGACCTTGCTCTCGTCGCTCAGCACCTCGATCCAGGACAGGCCATCGGGATTGGTCCACACCGGGTTGTAGACGCGTGAGAAGTACATCGCCAGCTTGCTGCGCCCATCTTTGAGGAAATGGGGCAGCAGGAAGCTCATCTCGAAGAAGGCCAGGGGAAACTCCCGCGGCCACATGGTTTCATTCCATATTTTGGGTGGCGGCGGCATCAGCGGCGGGGCCGGGATGAACTTGTTGGCCGCGGCCGGATGGGTTCCGCCCGGGCTCGCCACCGCGCCCACCAGCACGACCAAAAATTCCAGCGCCCGTGCCACCTGCCATCCGCCTAGATTTCCCGCCGCCGCGTTGCGCCAGACATGGGTAGCGAAGGCGGAGCCGGCGCGGCCGATCTCGCGCGCCACCGCGACGATGGTCTGCGCCGAGGCGCCCGATTCGCGCTCGGCAAACTCCGGCGTGAATTCGGCATAGAGCAGCTTAAGTTCGGCGATGAAACTGTCGAAGGTGGCTGGCAGATGGGGCCGTTCTTCGCGCATGAACTCTTCCCAGTTGACCCAGCGCCGCACGAACTCCCGATCGTAAAGCTCTTCGCTCAGCAGCACCTGGCACATCGCCAGCAGCACGGCCGCCTCGCTGCCGGGCCAGGTTGCCAGCCAGTAATCCGCTTTGGCCGCGGTGTTGGACAGCCGCGTGTCGATCACGCATATGCGCGCGCCGCGTTGCTTGCCCTCGATGATCCGCTGAGCGTGCGGATTGAAATAATGGCCGGCCTCCAGGTGAGAGCTCAGCAGCAGGATAAAGCGTGCATTGGCGTGATCGGGCGAGGGGCGATCGACACCGTGCCAGAAGGCATAGCCGGTGCGCGCACCGGCCGAGCAGACATTGGTGTGGCTGTTGTGGCCGTCGATCCCCCAGGAGTGGAGGACGCGCTGGTTGTAAATCAACTCATGGCCGGGCCGGCCGACGTGATAGACGATCTCGTTATGCCGCTTCTCCACCAGCGCAGTGCGGATGCGGGCCGCCAGGTCGTCGAGCACCACGTCCCAACTGACTCGCTCCCATTGGCCGGCGCCGCGCGCGCCTACCCGACGCATCGGATACAGGATGCGCTCGGGGTCGTTGACCTGGTTGAGGGTGGCCGGCCCCTTGGCGCAGTTGCGGCCGCGGCTGCCGGGATGCTCGGGGTTGCCCTCGAACTTGCGAACCTTCATCGCGTCGGGATCAACGTACGCCAGCAAGCCGCATCCGGCTTCGCAATTGAAGCAAATGGTCGGCACAAGAGTATAGGAACGCTTGACCTTGCGCGGCCAACTGGCGGCGTCATATTCACTCCACTCCTCCCAATGCGAGGAGGGCGGAAAATTCGCCAACTCTCTAACCGGCGCCAGATCGCTTACCGCCGGATTGAGCGGAGCGGGATAATCCACGTTCTTCATCAACTTCAGCTCAAGGGCGCGGCCTGCCCAGCCGCCAGCCACAGTAATTCGTATTGCCACAGGCCGGCCAAGGCCGCCGCGGATGCGACCAGCGCGGCTATTGCCGCGCCGCCCAGTCCCGTGCCCAACCCCATCACGAGCAGTGGAACCACCACGCCCAAACCGAGCGCACCGCCCCAAAACCGCTTGGCCAGGGCGCCGCTCTTCAACAAATCCACCGCCAGGGCAGCGTCTTGGTTATGCGGCACGGCGTATACTTCGGTCAGAATCATCAACAGGTTCAGCACTAGCGCGGCAAACAGGGTGGTTTGCAAGACGCCCAGCAAACCGGCCGCACCGATGGCGACCGCGACCACAATGAGCATCGCCGCACCCGCGACCATCGCCTGGATCACCAGATGCCAGGGGAAAAGCGGCGATTGCCACAAATCCCGCCCCTTGGCCTGGGCGAAGAGGAAACCCGAATACGCCGCGGTACCGATCGCTGCGAGCGCGCCAAGTCCGATCAGCCAGGCGGGAGGCGCAAGCGCGAACCATCCCGCGATCAACCATCCGGCGGCGCAGAGACCGTAAGCGCCCAGAAAGTACGCTCCCAAAACCAGCCACGATTTGAAGTTCGACTTGGTCAGCAAAAAGTAAAAGCGTTCGGGCCGTTTGAGATCGATGGTCAGCAACAGCCCGGTGACCGCGCTCCATCCCAGGCCCAGCGCGGGAGTGGCCAGGCCAAACAGGCGGGCTTGATCGCCGACCTTGAGCCCCATTAGCAGGGCTGCCACCAGCGTGACGCCCGCCGCGATCGACTTGGTCCACAGGTAGGCGGCAATTTTGGCGCCCCAGGGGGCCGGATGGGAGACGTTGTAAACTTCGCGCGCGCCGGCGGGCGGCAGCGTCGGCCGGTCAGCCGATAAATTGTACAAATGTCCGTCATCCCTTTTTTCGGCCCATAAATAGGAGGGTTGCGCGGCCGGCGCGCCGGGGTTGAGCAAGTCGCCGTCGATGCCCACGTAAAAGAGCTTGGGCTGAGTGCCTTTTTCGGGCTTGCGGCTAACCACCTGGCGGCTGGCGACGATCCGGCCGATCTCGCTTTGGGGCGAGTCCAAATCGCCGGCAATAATGGCCTGGGTCGGACAAACGATAACGCAGGCAGGCGCCAGCTCGAGTTCCAGGCGATGGGCGCAGAAGTTGCACTTGGCAGCGGTGTTGGTCGACGGATCGATATAGAGGGCGTCGTAGGGGCAAGCCTGCATGCAGCTTTTGCAGCCGATGCAGCGCTGGGAGTCGAAATCGACCACGCCGTCATCGCGACGAAACAGCGCCTTAGTCGGGCAGATCTCGATACAGGGCGCGTTATCGCAGTGATTGCATCGCATCACCCCGAAATGGCGTTGGACCGCGGGAAAGCTGCCCTTTTCGATATACTTGACCCAGGTTCGAAAAACCCCCACCGCGACGTTATGTTCTTCCTTGCAGGCTACCGTGCAGGCGTGGCATCCGATGCAGCGTTCCTGGTCGATGACAAAGCCATAGCGCATACAGTGAAACTGTGGGCAAAGCTTAACAAGCTGTCAACGGTCAACAGTTTGCCAAGCCACCACCGCTGCCCTATGTAGGAAGGGCTGGTTGGCACGCGCCAAGCCGGCTTGGAGTATTCCGATGGCGAAATTCAGCTTTCCTCTTGCCCGTCGTTACGACACCCGCTTCTTGCTCGACGGCACGGTCAAGGTTCCCGATTCGATCCAGCCCTCCGAGATTGGTCCCGCCCCCTGGCCGCTGTTCATCGACATGATCACCAAGCTCTCTTACGACATCGCCGAGCAGAGTTTCAGCAACTACGTCATTGCGCGCGACCGTGGCCGCCCGCTGACCGCGATCGCGGCCTTCCCCAGCCGCTTCTTTCCCCATTACGGACTGATGGTGCATAAGAGCGCCAATATCCGTACGCCGGCCGACCTGGTGGGCAAGCGGATGGGGATGGTCAGCTTCGGAGTGAACTACGCGATGTGGCTACGCGGCATCCTGACCCATCAGTACGACGTTGCCTGCGAACGGATTTGCTGGGTGGAGGATCACGAGGACATGAGCGGGTTGGATTATCCGCGACCGCGCCGCTATTGGATCGAAAAGAGCGCGATCGTGGAGCGGCCGGTGCGCGGCTTGCCCAACGCGCACGGAGCCTTGGAGCGCGGCGAGGTCGATGCGATCGCGGCCGCGGGCGGCGGCCCGCCGCCCACCCCCCAGACCGCGCGCCTGTTTGCCGACCCCGACGCCGAGATTCAGGCCTACGTGCGCGCCACCGGGGTATTCCCACTCAATACCGTGATCACGCTCAAGCAATCGGCGTTGCGCGAATCTCCCGAGCTGGGCCGCGCCCTCTTGGCCGCTTGCCAACAGGCGCGCCGCCATTATCAGGCCCAGTTCGAGCGCGGCGAGGAACATGAGCACATGGGAACAGCGGCCGCCCTGCTGCGCGGCCTGGATCTGTTTCCCGACGAATACGGCTTGCAGGTTCCCGATAATCGCAAGGCAATCGCGATGGGGCTGCACTATGCCTACGAGCAGGGGCTGGTGAGCCGCTTGTACGAGCCTGAAGAGATGTTCGTGGCGTAATCCAATCGGACGGGAGATTGTAGTCTGAACTGTTCGTGGTTGCGTCTGGCGTTCCAACTTTTCTCTTATTAGATTCAAAGGCGATGCGGCTGGTGAGCTGTTCAATTGCGTCCGGCTTTTGCAAACGGCTGACCGCCGCGCTGCTGACCGTGACCACCCTGGCCCGGCTGAGCGTGGCTTGGGCCGAGGATTGGGGGGTCGGCGCCGCCAACGCCAAGCTGATGCCCAACAATGTCTTCGCGCCGGCCGCGACTCCAGCCAGCGTGACGGCACACCTGGCCTACTTCGTGCTCGGTGTTACAGGCGCGATCTTCCTGGTGGTGGGCGGCCTGCTCGCCTACGCCATCGTTCGCTACCGCTGGCGCCCCGGCGACGACGACCGCGAGCCGCCCCAGGTTTACGGCAGCAATCCGATCGAACTTGCCTGGACCACGCTACCGGTACTGATTGTTTTCGTTCTGATCCTGATCACGGGGCGCACAATCTATACCGTCGAGGCGGCGCCGCAACCGCCTGACGCCTTGCAGGTGCGCGTGATTGGCCATCAATGGTGGTGGGAGTTTCGCTACCCCAGCCTGGGGATTGTCACCGCCAACGAGTTGCACGTACCGGTGAGCGATCCGGCTCACCCCAGGCCCACTTTTCTCACCTTGGAATCGGCCGACGTCGCGCACAGCTTCTGGGTGCCGCGCTTGGCGGGCAAGACTGACGTCATTCCCAATCGGCGCAACCGGATGTGGATCGATCCTCATCAGGCGGGCACTTACCTGGGCCAGTGCGGAGAATTCTGCGGCAGCGAACACGCCCTGATGCTGATTCGGGTGGTGGCGCAGCCGCCCGCCCAGTTCGCGCAATGGGTAGCGGCGCAGCAGCGCCCGGCCCTACGCGATCCCGCCACCGCGGCTGGCCGCGAGCTTTTTCTGCACACCGCCTGCGTCAATTGTCACACCGTACGCGGTACCCCCGCCGCCGGGCGCTTTGGTCCCGACCTGACCCACCTGATGAGCCGCGCCACCATCGGCGCGGGCGCCGCGCTCAATAGCCCGGCCCATCTCCAAGTCTGGGTTGACAACCCCGCCACCATCAAACCCGATGTGCTGATGCCGGCGATGAACCTGTCGCCGGCCGATTTGAATCAGGTCGTCGCCTACCTGGCGAGCTTGCGCTAACGGGGAGAGAAGTCGATGGCCGGTAGTTTGGAAACCGCGCTGGCGCTGGAACAGGAGGAGGTTGGTCTGCCGCGCCTGGAACGCGTCCATCAATGGGTGGTGACGGTCGATCACAAGCGGCTGGGCTTGATGTATATCGGCGCAGGCCTGCTGTTCTTCGTGGTTGCCGGATTGCAGGCGGCCACGATGCGGATGCAGTTGGCGTTGCCCGACAACCACCTGGTCCCGCCCGCGGTCTTCAATCGGCTGCTGACCATGCACGGCACGACCATGGTCTTCCTGGTGGGCATGCCGATTCTGACCGGCTTTTTCAATTATCTGGTGCCCCTGATGATCGGCGCGCGCGACATGGCTTTTCCGCGCCTCAACGCCTTCGGCTTCTGGCTGTGGTTCTTCGGCGCTCTGCTGTTGTATTTCAGCTACCTGGGCGCCGACGGTCTGTACGGCGCCGGCAGCGCTCCGGACGTAGGCTGGTTTGCTTATGCGCCGCTGACCGAGCGCGCCTTTTCGCGCGGCAACAGCACTGACTACTGGATCCTGAGCATCTTTTTGACCAGCGTGGGATCAACCGCTACCGCCATCAACATCATCGCCACGACCATCAGTCTGCGTTGCGAGGGCATGACCCTTAACAAGCTGCCGGTGATGGTCTGGCTGGCGCTGGTGACCGCTTTCCTGATGCTGGTAGCGTTGCCGCCGCTTTCCGCAGCGCAAGTAATGCTGCTGTTGGATCGCTACATGGGCGCCCATTTCTTCGATACCCAGGCCGGCGGCTCGGCCCTGCTCTGGCAGCATTTCTTCTGGATCTTCGGCCATCCCGAAGTCTACATCCTGGTCCTGCCGGCCTTCGGCTTTGCCTCCGAGATAATCCCGGTATTCTCGCGCAAGGTGATCTTCGGCTACCAGGTGATGGTCGCGGCTTCGGTGGCGATAGGCTTCATCAGCTTGGGGGTGTGGGCCCATCATATGTTCGCGGTCGGGATGAGTCCGGCGGGCAACGCCTTCTTCGTCACCTCGACCATGCTGGTGGCGGTGCCGACCGGGATAAAAATCTTCAACTGGCTGGCCACCATCTGGGGCGGCAAGCTGCGCTTTCGGGTACCGATGCTGTTCTGTCTGGGCTTTCTCTTCCAGTTTCTCATCGCCGGTCTCACCGGCGTCATCCTGGCAGTAGCCCCGTTTGACTGGCAGCTTACCGATACCTATTTCGTCGTCGCCCACTTCCATTACGTCCTGGTCGGCGCCATCCTCTTCATGATCTTCGCCGCCATCTATTACTGGTTTCCCAAGGCGACCGGACGGATGTTGAGCGAGCGTCTGGGGCGCTGGCATTTCTGGCTCCTTCTGATCGGCTTCCACCTCACCTTCGATCCGCTTCATCTGGCCGGCCTGTACGGAATGCCGCGGCGCATCTACATCTACCAACCCGGCCGCGGCCTTGAGCTGTTCAACCTGATCGCCAGCCTAGGAGTCGCCTTTCAGGCGGCGGCTGTGCTGCTGTTCATCATCAACGTCGTCCGCTCGCTGTTGGTCGGGGCCGCGGCCGGTGACGATCCGTGGGATGCCTGGACCCTGGAGTGGACCACCAGCTCGCCGCCGCCAGAATACAATTTCGCGCAGCCGCCGATGGTTAAAAGCCGTCGCCCGCTGTGGGATTTGAAGCATCCCGACGACCCCGATTGGAGCTACGAATGAGCGCCTCTCTCGCGCCTTCGGTGTACACCTTTGCCGAATCAGAGCGGCCCGCGCGCGGGCGGGTCGGGATGCTGTGCCTGATTCTGACCGAGAGCTCTTTTTTCTCGATTTTCGTCGCGGCCTACCTGTTTTATATCGGCAAGAGCCTGACCGGTCCCTATCCGCGTGACGTCCTCAGCCCGCCGATCGTCAATACCATCTGCCTGCTTTCGAGCAGCGTCACGATCGTGCTGGCGATACGTAATCTGCGAGCCGGCGCGCGGGCCCGTTTCGCCCTGTGGTGGCTGATAACCCTGTTGCTAGGAGTGGAGTTCATCCTTGGCACGGCGGCCGAATGGTACAAGCTGATTTATCGCGACGGCCTTACTATCCACACCAACCTCTTTGGCACCACCTATTATTCGCTGGTCGGCTTGCACGCCTTCCATGTCAGCGTGGGACTGATTGGCCTGGGCATCGTCTTGCTGCTTGCCTTGCGCGGCAGCGTCGATCGGCGCCACGCCGAACGGATCGAGATGCTCTCGTGGTACTGGCATTTTGTCGATTGCGTGTGGGTGGTGGTGTTCCTGACGGTATACGTGGTGGGCCGCTGAACGGGCGAGGCGATGGCCGATCCAGAGCAAACACAGGTGAAAATCGAAGTGCCGGCGCCCACCGCCTGGCCGATGCTGATGGCGCTGGGCGTGGTGTTCCTCTTCGCTGGTCTGGTACTCAACCTGAGCGTAAGCCTGGTGGGCCTGTGCTTGGCGATAGCCGGAGCGGTGGGCTGGGCGCGCGAGGTGATGCCGTGGGAGCATTGCGAAGCGATCGAACTCTCGCCCCAGCCGCCAACTGCCGTCCAGCCGCGTCCCGCGCCGGCACGTCTGGCGATCGGCGAGGCCGGCAATCGGGCGGTCCTGCCGCTGGAGATCTACCCCTACTCGGCTGGAATCAAAGGCGGTTTGGCCGGCGGCGTAGTGATGGCGCTGATGGCGGCACTATATGGCTTGGTGCGCTACCACAGCCCCTGGTATCCCATCAACATTCTGGCCGCGAGCGTGATGCCGGCCTTGGCCAGCGCCAGTTTCGCCCAACTGGTCCGCTTCAATCCGGAAATCCTGCTCGTCGCAACCGTGATCCATGGCCTGGTCTCGCTGCTGGTCGGTCTGCTCTACGGCATCCTGCTGCCGATGCTGCCGCGCCGGCCGGTGCTCTTTGCCGGAGTGATCGCGCCGCTCATCTGGAGCGGCTTTTTATGGGCCAGCCTCAGTGTGATTAATCCGGTGCTCGATCAGCGCATCGATTGGGGTTGGTTCGTGCTCTGCCAATTGGGCTTCGGGCTGACCGCCGGCTTGGTCACCGCCCGCGCCGAACGGATCCGGACCCTTCAGTTCATGCCCTTCGCCCTGCGCGGTGGACTGGAAGCCCCGGGCTTGCACGGGCCGCGAGAGCGATGACTGCACGAACCGCGTATCGATCGCGAATCGCGGTGCTGCTGCTGGGCCTGGCCTTGGCCGCGTGCAACGGGATGCCGGGGCGTCCAAGCCCGAGCCAGCGTCCCATCGCGCCCAGCGACATTTCCGACTTCGCTCAGCTTTATCGCGATAATTGCGCAGGATGCCACGGTGTGAACGGCCGCTTCGGCGCGGCGATGGCGCTGGACAATCCGGTGCTGGTGAATTGGATCGGGGCCTCGGCGATGCGCGCTTTAATCGCGCGCGGCAGGCCTGGGACGGCAATGCCGGGGTTTTCGCGCGCCGCCGGCGGCAACTTGACCGACCGTCAGATCGCCATTTTGGTCAGCGGGATTGGCCAGCGCTGGGGGCACGGTGCGGCTGTCGGCGCGCCGGCCTTCAACGCCCAAGGCAATTCACGACAAGGCCGCCAGGATTATCTATCCCTTTGCGCCTCCTGCCACGGGCCGGATGGGCGCGGCGGCGCCAGCCCCGGCGCGATCGTCAATCCCGATTATTTAAGCCTGGTCAGCGATCGGCATCTGGCCGCGATAATTGTGGCAGGACGCCCCGACCTGGGCCATCCCAACTGGCGCGGCTATGCGGCGCATCCACTTAGCGCGACGCAACTGAGCGATATCGTGGCCTGGTTGGCTGCTCAGCGCCCACCCGCGCTGGGTAGCCTCGACGCGGGTGCGCAATTCTCTTCGAGGAGTAGCAGATGAGTGAGGTGACGCCGCCGCGCGGTCCGGATGATGGCGGGTGGCGCGGCGAACAGCCCACCCGGCGCGCGCTGCTCTTGAAGCTGGCGGTACTTATCAACGCGGTTGTCGCGCTGCTGTTCGCCATCCCGGTGGTGGGCTACATACTGGCGCCGGCTCTGCGCCGCACCTATCTGACCTGGATCGCGCTGGGGCCGGTAGAAAATTTTCCGGTAGGCCAAACCCTCCTGGTCTCCTATCGCAACCCTTTCGTCAAACCCTGGGATGGCCCCACCGCCGACATTCCCTGCTGGGTGCGGCGCCTGGGGCAGGATGAGTTCCAGATTTTTGCCATCAATTGCACCCATCTGGGCTGCCCGGTGCGCTGGTTCCAGGAATCGCAGTTGTTCATGTGTCCTTGTCATGGCGGAGTCTATTATGCCGACGGCCGGCGCGCCTCGGGACCGCCCCCGCGCCCGCTTTATCGCTATCCCTACCGGATCAGGAACGGGCAACTGTGGGTACAGGCGGGCCAGTTACCCACCCTGGGCCAGGCTCAGGTCTAGCCGACGGATGAGAAAATGCAGCGCTGGTTAAGAACGATTGGCGGATGGCTGGAGGAGCGTACCCACCTGGCGGGCGCGATCGAGGAAACCGCCCGCCATCGCGTGCCGCGCAATTCAGCCAGTTGGTGGTATGTCTTCGGCAGCGCCACCTTTACCGTCCTGATCCTGCAGATCGTCACCGGCATCTGCCTGGCGACGGTCTATGTGCCCGCCGCCGACCGCGCCTGGAACAGCCTGATTTATCTCAACTACCAGGAACCGCTGGGTTGGTACCTGCGCGCGCTGCACGGCTGGGGCTCCAATTTCATGGTCGCCCTGATGTTCATCCATCTGATCCAGGTCTTCCTGTTCGGCGCCTACAAGTATCCCCGCGAGCTGACCTGGCTGGCCGGCGTGGTCCTGCTGCTCTGCACGCTGGGGATGGCCTTCACCGGGCAGGTGCTGCGCTTTGACCAGGATGCTTACTGGGGTTTGGGGATTGCGGCCGCGATTATGGGGCGGGCGCCGCTGGTTGGGCCGCGCCTGGTCCATCTGCTGCTGGGCGGTCCGATTATCGCGGGCGAGACGCTATCGCGCTTCTTCGCCCTGCATGTGTTCGTGATTCCGGGTTTGCTGCTTTCCTTTGTGGCCTTGCATCTGTTCCTGGTGCTGCGCTTGGGGATCAATGAATGGCCGGTACCAGGCCGATTGGTCAAGCGCGAGATTTATCTACGGGAATATCACGAATTGGTCGAGCGCGACGGCGAGAGTTTTTTCCCCTGGGCGGCGCAAAAGGATCTGCTCTTCGCCGGACTGATCGTGCTGGCGTTACTGGTTGTGGCAGCCGTGGCCGGTCCTATCGGACCCAATGGCAGGCCCGACCCGTCGATCATCGAAACCGTGCCTCGCCCCGACATCTTTTTTCTCTGGCTGTTCGCGCTTTTTGCGCTGCTTCCGCCTTGGACCGAAACTTTTCTGATCCTGGTCGGACCGCTGGTGCTGATCGCGATTCTGATAGGCCTGCCATTTTATTCCGGGACCGGGGAGAAAAGCTTTCGCCGCCGTCCCTTTGCCGTGGTCTTCGTGATTCTGGCCTTCTTGCTCTTTGCCACCATGACCTGGCTGGGGCTGAGTTCGCCTTGGTCGCCTGTGATGGATGCCTGGAGCGCAGTGGCAACCCCGGTTGCTTACGTGAAGGGGCGCACGCCACTGCAACTGCAGGGCGCCCTGCTGATCCAGGACAAGCAGTGTCGCAACTGCCATGCGATGGGTGGCCAGGGGGGCAGGCGCGGTCCGGCGCTGGATAGCGTCGCGACCCGGCTGACGCGTAACGAACTGATTCGCCAGATTCTGCAGGGTGGCGGCAACATGCCCGCCTATGGCAGCAACTTAAGTCCGGCTGAAGTCGATGCGATCGTGGACTTCTTGCAGACCATGACGCCCGCCGGCGAGCCACCCGCCCGTAATTCGGCCCCGCCCGCCGAGCCATGAAGCAATCGGAACTTCCCGGCCAAAGAGATGTAAACGTCACAACGCGCCGCATCCACGCGAATGAAAACCTGGCCACCGGCCTGGGAACGGTGACGCGCGAAGTTCACGGTGGCACTTGTGCGCCGACAGCAGATCTGATGGGTTAGGGAGTTGTTGGCAGTTCAATGACTCCAGACTGAGGCGAGGCTTAAACCAATGATTGTTCGATCCAAACTGCTGCGCTTCTCCTTGCTGTTCGTCTTGATGCTGGGGGTGGGTGCGACCACCGCGTCGGCACAGCTCCAGCAGCTCCCCGCCGACAAGTATATCGCGCGGATGAATCATCCTGGACGCGACCTCAAAGTGAACCAGGTGATCCAGAAATTAGGTCTGAAGTCGGGCGATATCGTGGCCGACATCGGTTCGGGCAGCGGTTTGTTCTCGATCCCGTTCGCCAAGGCAGTTGCGCCCAAAGGTACGGTTTATTCGGTGGACATCGATCCCAAGATGCTCGCCTATGTCGCCAACCGCGCCAAGGAGTCTGGGATTACCAACCTCAAAACGGTGGTGGGCCAGTATGACGATCCCAAGCTGCCGGTCAAGGATGTGGACGTCGTGTTTTTCCATCGCGTCCTTCATATGATCGAGCATCGCCAGGCCTACCTGGATAACGCCGCCAAGTACCTCAAGCCAGGCGGACGAATCGTGGTGATCGACAAGAACCCGCAGGACTCGCTCAATAGCTGGATGTGGCTCAAGCAGTCGGACGTGGATAGTTGGATGGCGGCTATCGGTTTTTATCCCGCCCAGCACTTCGGCATCTATGACGACCGCTACTTCGTGGTTTATGCCCGTCCTTACGATAACAGCGTGCTAGTTCAGAAGTACCGCGATCTGAGGCATATGAGCCCTTCGGCTCCGACCACCAAGTAACGCTCCTTTCGAGGACGGCGAGCACAGCGGCCAGCCTCACTGAAGGCCGCCGGCACCCTGAAGGCATCGGTAAGGGCAGGCCCTAGCCTGAAGCCTTGGATGTGCTGGACTTCGCCGAATTTCCAGGGCTGCCAGGGTGGTGGATGGTGTTCTGTTAGGGAGAGGGCGGCTCTGCCCGCTACCTCATATCACTTCTCAACGCGGGCTTGGCCGGAGCCACTTATATTCCTTCAATTCCGGCCGGCACTTCCGGGGGTTGCGCAGGATATGACCCTCTGAAGAGCACACGGGACGGCGAGCACGGCGGCCAGCCGCGGGAGCATGCTTCTGCCACGCCTGCTAAGGATTGTTCATCAAGCGATGGGCGGCGCTGAGATGGCGGAAAGAATCGCGCGGTCGGCTCTGGCGTTCGTAGATCTCGGCCAGATGAAGATGGGCTTCGATAAGGTTCGCGTCGCACTCCAGCGCGCGCAGGAAATTTTCTTCGGCGCGGGTCAGATCCGATTGCTTGCGATACATCACCCCGAGATCGAAATGAACCTCGGCCTCGCCTGGTTCCAGCCGCACCACCGTTTCCAGATGACGAATGGCACCGCTCAGATCGCCGCAGGTTTCGAACAGGCGACTCAGCCGCCGATGGATCGCGCTGTCTTCGGGCTCGTGTTCCACATACTCGTGATAGAGCTTCAGGGCGCGTAGCGGATCGGTTTCTTCCAGCTCGGCCGCGCTTTGCAATAGGCGGCGCATTCGCGCTGGTCCATCCAACTTGCCAAGCGGCTGGCCGCTGTCCGAGGTCAACGCGAGCAGGAGTTGGCCGCTGTCGGCCTCGAACTGGGCGGCGCCGTCGCGGGCCAAGATGTGGCCGTCGCGCTGGTAGAGCTTAAGCGAAGTCAAAGGGCGGCTTTGGTCGATCACCCGCCCCAGGCGATCGAAACATTGCTTGAGCGGCAGGACGCGACCGCCGTTGGGCAGCAACTCCTTGGTCAGCCGCATGCGAAGCAGATCTTCGAAGCTGAACTGATAATTGCGGCCTTGGGTAGCGGTGGGAGTAACCAGCTTGCGCTTGACCCAATAGCGGATGCGCGCAGGCGATATCGCCAGAATCCGCGCTGCCATCCGGGTCGAAAAACTCTGCCCCGCCATCCCACCCCGCCGCTCCATCGCGCGCTCAGTATAGGGTCGCCGGCTTTATTGCATCAATCACAAGCGCGCGCGGTTTTGCACAGGAGAAACGCGATTGCTCACATCCGAACCGCCGATGGTTAGCGCGACGGTGTCGTAAGCTCCAGCTCGGCCAGCACCGCCAAGCTGCGCACCGCTGCGCCGACCGCGTTGGCGGCGTAATCCAGCCGCGCGGCGGCCTGGGCGTCGCTCATGCCCGGTCCGGTAATCCCCAGCGCCACCGGCTTGCCGCTGTCCGCGGCCAGCCGCGCCGCGGCTTGGGCGACGGCGTGAGTAATTACCTCGTCGTGCCGGGTTTCGCCCTGGATGACCGCGCCGATCAGCACCACTGCGTCGATATCGGCGCGGCCCAGGAGCTTTTTGATTATCGCCGGCATGTCGAAGATGCCCGCAACGTGGCATTCGACCCCGACCTCCACGCCCAGTGCGCCGGCCTGCGCGCGCGCCCGCGCCGCCATCGGCGCCGTCACTTCGCTGTTGAAATCGGCGACCACCAAGCCCAGCTTCACTTGTTCTCCGCCTCCAGTCCGTCCTCGCGCATCGCGATGCCGTGGGCGCTAAGGTAGCGTTTGATAGCGCCGATCGAATGTTGGCCGTAATGGACGATCGAGGCCACGATCGCGGCGTCGGCGCCGGCCTGGAGAAAGGCTTGGCGCAGATGCTCGGGGGTGCCGGCACCGCCCGAGGCGATCACCGGGATGGCAACCGCGGCGCTGATTTGTCCGGTCAACTCCAATTCGAAGCCCTGGTTGGTGCCGTCGCGATCGATCGAGTTGATACACAGCTCGCCCGCGCCCAACTCCTCGCCGCGGCGGGCCCAGGCGATCGCGTCCAGGCCGGTGGGCGAGCGCCCACCGTCGATCACGACCTCGTAGCCCGAGGGCAGTGCGGGACGCGCGCCGGTGCGCTTGACCTGCATCGACAGCACGATGCATTGGCGGCCAAAAGCGCGCGCGCCCTGGCTGATGATCTCGGGGTTGCGCACCGCGCCCGAGTCGATCGAAACCTTCTCCGCACCGGCCAACAGCACCGCCCGCATCTCTTCCAGGGTGCGCAAGCCGCCGCCCACGGTAAAAGGAATGAAGATTTCGCGCGCCACCGCTCGCACCACCTCCAGCATGATCCCGCGCCGTTCGTTGGAGGCGGTAATATCGTAAAAGACCAGCTCGTCGGCCCCCTCGGCATAGTAATGGCGCGCCATCGCAACCGGATCGCCGATATCGACGTTGCCCTCGAACGCGATCCCCTTGGTGACTTTGCCTGCCCTTACATCCAGGCAGGGAATGATTCGTTTGGCCAGCATCAGTTCCTAAATCAAGCGACAGAAATTATCGAGCAGCCGCAATCCCGCGGCGCCGCTCTTCTCAAGGTGAAACTGCGTGGCGACCAGCCGACCGCGGGCCACCGCGGCGGTAAAGGTGACGCCGTACTCGGCAGTGGCTATAGTCACCTCCGGGTCGTCGGGCACGGGATAATAAGAATTCACGAAATAGAAATGGGTCTGGTCGGGAACGCCATCGAAAATTGGATGGGGCCGCGTTTGATGGACCCGGTTCCAGCCGATCTGGGGAACTTTCAGCGCATTGGCTGGCTCGAAATTAAAGCGACGCACCCTCCCGCCGATCACGCCCAGGCAGCGCGTGTCGTCTTCCTCGCTGCGCTCCAGCAGGATCTGTATTCCGATACAGATCCCTAAAAACGGCTTGTCGGCCCCGATCACCTGCTCGCGCAGCGTCTCTTCGAGCCCCAATCGGCGCAGATTCTCCATCGTCGCGCCGGCCGCGCCGACCCCTGGTAGAATGACCCGATCCGCGCGCGCGATCGCACCGGTCTCCGCGCTGACGACCCACTGATGGCCCAGATGTTCGAGGGCGCGGGCGACACTGGCCAAATTGCCGGCGCCGTAATCGATAATGGCAATCATGATTAAAAATAGTCGGGCAGTCCGAACATTCGACGAGCCCTGGCCGCGCGATTTTCCTCCTCTTGCGCCGAGCGAGGCAACTTCCTTTAATTTTTAGCATGCGGCAGGCCGCGCTTCCCATCCCCATGGCCGACCGCCGGCCAATTGCAGCCCGCAAGAGGCTAACCAGTAAGAGCCGCAGAAGGATGGTTGTTGGCGTCGCAGCGACCAAGTTGGCAGGTCAAAGCGGATCGAGCGCACGGTTGCTCCCACGTGGCGCCCGCATATTTCAGCTATCCACGCGGGCGTCCGCGCCGGACCAGCGTATCGGGAGGCTGATTGCGCGGCCAGGGATAACGGTCGCGCCTACGGCTGAGGGTCGCGATGGACCGTGGCAGGAGAGAAGGCGGGTAGGCAGACCGCGACATATTCCGCCCCCTCGGGCGTGCTGTAGCGCACCCATTCGCCGCGCGGGGCCAATACCGCCTGCCCGGCCCGTGCCTCGAAAATGCCGGCCGCGCTTTCCACCTTCAGCGCCCCGCTCAGGACCAGGCTGAACTCGTCGAACGCGGGTCGCTGGCCGGGTTCCACCCAGCCTGCCGGACTGGTCATCCGTGCGATACTCAATGGCGCGCCCGGTGTATTGACCAGTCCCACATATTCCTCGATTCGCTTGGGCTTGTTGCCCGCAGCCGCGACTACCGTCGGGCTGCCAATCAGCGTTGCCATCGACGCCTGCTCTCCTCAGTTTATGCTCAGAACGCTCAGTCCATGGTCAGGACGATTTTACCAACCTGAGCATTACCCAGCATGTAGGCGTGGGCATCGTTGATCTGCTCGAAGGCGAAGGTGCGATCGACCACGGGATGCATCCGGCCGCGATCGAACTCGCCCAGCATTTGCTCGGCAAAGCGTTCGCTGCATAGCAAGGCCTCCTCGGCGCTGCGGGTCCGGAAGGTTACCCCGATGATAGAAATCCTTTCGCGCGCAACCTCGTCCAAATCGCAGGGACCAACTTTGGTATCGTTGCGGCCGACGCTGACCAAGCGCCCCTTGATCGCCAATGCCTTGATATTGTCGGGCAGCATCGAGCCACCCACGTGATCGATGATTACATCCACCCCTCGTCCACCCGTGGCTTTGATCACCGCCTCGGTCCAGCCCGGCGCGGTGGTATTGATCACCTGATCGGCGCCCAGCGAGCGCAAGGCCTCGCTCTTGGTGCTGGCACGTGTGGTGGCGAGCACCGGCTGGGCTTCCAGGCAACGCGCGATTTGGATGGCAGCCGTGCCCACGCCCGAGGAACCCGCCGTGATCATCACCGATTCGCCCGCGGCCAGATGGGCATTGCTGACGATGGCGTCGTGGGCGGTAATAAAGACGTTGGGAATGGCCGCCGCTTGCACCCAACTCAAGCCGGCGGGGATTCGCATCAGGGCACGTTGATCCACCACCGTGAACGGCGCGTAGCAGCCGTGCGCCCGCGCCATCACCCGATCGCCCACTTTCCACTGGCTGACGCCGGCACCCACGGCCTCGATCTCACCGCCGAATTCCGTCCCGCCGCGCCCCGGCTTGGCGTTGGGGTTGTCCAGCCGCAGCTCGGGGCGTCGAATCAACTCACCCCGGTTGATCGCCGTGGCGTGGATTCGCACCAGCACCTCGCCCGCACCTGGGGTGGGAATCGGCACCTCGCGCCACTGTGGTATCGCGCCCTCGGGTCCGGGCACGTTGTAGAGCGCTTTCATGGTCTGGCTCATGACGACTGCCTCCGAAAGCCAACTATTTCGAAAACCTGCTATCGGTTGTTGCTTAGCACTGCGCGACCGGCGGCGCTATTGCCGTGCGTGCGGCTGCGGTGGTGCTGGCGACAAGCCCGCCGTTCGTGCTAGTTCCTCGCCCAACCCGCCAGCGAGGATGCGGTCGCCGAAGAACTACGGGAGGAGACGTAATGAAGCGCAGCCAGATTTCCAGCCAGCAGCCCACGCTCGCGCCGATGGCGCCGGTACGGATCTCGCGTCGCCAGATGTTGGCCGGAATGGCCGCCCTGGGAGCGACCGCCCTTGCCACCGGCGGCCGCGTGCACGCGCAGTCGGGGTCGGCTAGCGCCGGCACGGCCCAGCACGGTCGCATCGTCGATGTCCACCATCACATGTTGCCGCCCAAGTACGTCAAGGCCGTCCATCAGGCGCTCAGCCACGAAACTCCGCCGATTTCGCGGGTGATGAATTGGACGCCGGCCCATTCACTGGAGGAGATGGATCGCAACGGCGTCGCCACTGCCGTAATCTCGGTTTCCACCCCCGGCGTCTGGTTCGACAACGTCGAGCAGGCCCGCCGCTTGGCCCGCGAATGCAACGAGTACGGCGCCAAGCTGGGCCAGGCCCATCCGGGCCGCTTCGGCCTGTTCGCCGCGACCCCGCTGCCCGACACCCAAGGCAGCCTGCGCGAGATCGAGTACGCCATGGACAGCCTGCACGCCGACGGCGTGGGGCTGCTGACCAATTACGACGGCAAGCATCTGGGAGATAGCAAGTTCTGGCCGGTTTACGAGGAGCTCAATCGGCGCAAGGCGGTGGTCTATGTGCATCCCACCTCGCTCGCCGGCTGCATGACGCCGGTGCCGAAGACCACGATCGCGTTGATCGAGTTTCCCACCGACACCACCCGTACCATCACCGATCTCATCTACAGCGGCACCCTCACCCGCTATCCTGACATCCAGTTCATTTTTTCCCACGGCGGCGGCTCGATGCCGATGTTGGCCCATCGCATCTTCGGCGGCCTGGAGGGGCAGCATCGGCTCAAGCCCAGCGATCAGGGCTTCCCGCCCGAGCTGCGCCGGTTGCATTACGACACCGCCAGCATCACCAATCCGCCCGCGATGACGGCCCTGCTCAAGATGGTGCCAGCCAGTCAGGTGCTGTTCGGCAGCGACTATCCTTGGGGCTTGATCGGACCCACCGAGCAGCAGTTGGTGAGCCTCAACCTTTCCGACGACCAGGTTGCCGACATCCAGTACCGCAACGCCCATCAGCTCTTCGCGCGGTTCCAAGCCGGCTGAGCGCCAACCGCGCACCCAGGGCGCGCGACCGGCTTCATGGTCGTTCCTTCCGAAAGAGCCTGAGGCGCTTTAGGGCCTCAGCCCTGTGCCCGGTAGGGGACTGGATGGCCCTTTTCGTAGGCCGCGATCGCGGCTTCGTGGCGCAGGGTCAGGGCGATGTCGTCCAGCCCTTCCAGCAGGCAGGTGCGGCTTTGCGAATCGATCTCGAATGAAGCGCTCCATCCGGCGCCGTCGCTGACGGTCTGGTTTTCCAAATCGACCGTCAGGCGGAGATCTTCGCGCGCGGCACGGGCGAACAGCCCATCGACTTCCTGCTCGCTCAGCTTGATCGGCAAAAAGCCGTTTTTAAGCGAGTTGTTGTGGAAGATGTCGCCGAAAGAGGGCGCGATAACCGCGCGGAAGCCCTGGTCCACCAGAGCCCAGACCGCGTGCTCGCGCGAGCTGCCGATGCCGAAATTCTCCCGCGCCAATAGAATCGTCGCCTCGCGGTAGCGGGGCTGGTTGAGCACAAAATCAGGATTGGGCGAGCCGTCGGGCTTGCGCCGCCACTCGAAGAATAGCCCTTCGCCCATTCCCTTGCGCACGATCAACTTGAGAAATTGCTTGGGAATGATCGCATCGGTATCCACGTTGGGCCGATCGAGCGGCGCCACCAAACCGGTAAATGTCTTGAATGCCTGCATCGGTCTATCCTTGAAATCAGCTCCAGGTGCGCACGTCCACGAAATGGCCGGCGATCGCCGCCGCTGCGGCCATCTCGGGTCCCACCAGATGGGTGCGGCCGTCTTTGCCTTGGCGCCCCTCGAAATTGCGATTGGAAGTGCTGGCGCAGCGCTCCTTGGGCAGCAAGAAGTCGGCATTCATGCCGATACACATGCTGCAGCCCGATTCGCGCCATTCGAAGCCGGCGTCAACAAAAATCTTGTCCAGGCCCAGCTTCTCGGCCTCGGCCTTGACCCGCTGCGAACCAGGCACGACCAGCCCCTGGACATTGGCGGCCACTTTCTTGCCCTTGACGATGTTGGCGGCAGCCTTCAGATCGTCCAGTCGCGAGTTGGTGCACGAACCGATGAAGACCCGGTCCACCTTGATCTCGGCAATCGGCACCCCCGCTTCCAGTCCCATGTACTCGAGCGCGCGTTCGGCGGCAGCGCGCTGCGCCGGGTCGCTGATTTGCTTGGGATCGGGCACCCGGCCGGTTATGTCGGTCACCATCCCGGGATTCGTTCCCCAAGTCACCTGGGGCGCAATTTTGGCGGCGTCCAGTGTGACGGTGCGATCGAAGTGGGCGTCGGGATCGGTGGCCAGACTCAGCCAGCGCGCGGCGGCGCGCTCGAACTCCGCGCCCTGCGGCGCGTAGGGGCGACCGCGCAAATATTGGATCGTGGTCTGGTCGGGGGAAATCATTCCGGCCCGCGCGCCAGCCTCGATCGTCATGTTGCAGACCGTCATGCGCTGGTCCATGCTGAGCGCGCGAATCGCGCTGCCGGTGTATTCCACCGCGTAACCAATCCCGCCGCCGGTGCCGATCTTGCCGATAATCGCCAAAATGATGTCCTTGGCGCTCACTCCGCGGCCAAGCTGCCCATCCACGCGAATTTCCAGCGTCGGGCATTTTTCCTGCCACAGACATTGGGTCGCCAGCACGTGTTCGACTTCGCTGCTGCCGATGCCCATCGCCAGCGCGCCCATCGCACCGTGCGTGGAGGTGTGGCTGTCGCCGCAGATCACGGTCATCCCGGGCTGCGTCAGACCGAGATGGGGGCCGATAACGTGGACGATACCCTGGTTTTGCGATCCCAGGTCGAACAGCTCCAGGCCGAGGTCCTGGCAATTGCGGCGCATCGCTTCGACCTGCAGCCGCGCGGTGGGATCGGCGATCGGCAAGCGGCGATCGGTGGTGGGGATGCTATGGTCCATGGTGCAGAAAGTTCGCCCCGGCTCCCGCACCTTGCGCCCGGCGTTGCGCAGGCTCTCAAAGGCCTGCGGTGAGGTCACCTCGTGAATCAGGTGCAAGTCGATATAGAGCAGAGCCGGCCGGCCCGGCTCTTGATAAACCACGTGATTGTTCCAAATTTTCTCGAATAATGTCTGGGCCATGCGCCAAATCCTTCCTTTAGCAGTAATAGCGCTTTTAACCCTCTCGAATAAAGACGGCCGCGCGCCCGGCGTCTGGCAGGCTGCGGAAAAGTCTGCGCGGGCGGGAGGACCGGTTGTTCGCTTTTCAGCTTTCTTCCGCGGGGTGCTCAAAGATGGATTGATCCGCGCCCTGCGCAAAGCGGCCCCCTCGCATTGCGGTTGGCAGCGAGCCGGAGTCCGAATTATGATCCGTGGATAAATTAGCGGCGGCTGGCCACTTGCGGCGAGCCTGCCAGATCGCGCTCGGCGTGGATGCCGGCCTGGAGGCGATCCACGTGACAGGAGGAAGCGACGGATGGCTGATTTAACTTTGCTTGACCGGGCGTTTGTCAACATTCGGCAGCGCATGATTCGCACCGGGCAGGCCCCTCACTATACCGAACTGGCCAGAGAACTGGGGCTAACGATGGAAGAGGGGCGGCAAGTGGTCCACGCGCTGATGGCCAGCGGCTTTCCCGGCTGGACTCATCCAGGAACCGACTACATCGCTTCTTTTCCGCCATTCAACAATCAACCCACGCAGTACCGTATCACCGTCGAGGGCGAGCAGAAGTGGTTCGCGCAGTGCGGGTTTGAGGCGCTGGCGATTCGCTGGCTGTTTCCCGGCAAGGTGGTTCGCGTCAACGCTCCCTGTGTGGATTGCGGCGAATCGATCGCGCTGGAGATGCGCGACGAGCAAGTACTTTTGGCGCAACCAGACACGGTGGTTGGCTACGCTTACAGCCCCATCGGCGGTCCGCCCGAGGGGAGACCTTTTCGTTGAGCGGGCATGAATCTCTTCCGGTCGGAAGAGCATGCACGCCGCTGGCTGCAGTTCAATCTCGAATTCGAGCACACCCTCAAACCGCTCGCCTTCTGGGCCGACGCCTTCAGCGGCGAGATGTTCCGCGCTCGCACGCGTCCCGACTACATCTCCTGGCTGGCCAGCGAGGAGGGCAAAACAGGCGTGGCGGCGACACGGGCCAAATTTCCTTAGCAGACCGAGTCCACTCCCACGATTCGCGCGCAAAGACAGGGCGGCTTCTTAACCATCCACGCCTAGGCCTGCGCTCTGGCGGTCTCGTTACGGTCGCCTCCTCCGCCTTGTGCGCGACCGCCATCGTTCGAAGCAGCCTCGAGGAGTTGACGCTGATCGAGTCGATTGCATGCCGGGTCAGGCAACACGCGACCTCCGGGTCTTCGCCGGAGCCTCGCGGCTGATTCCGACATGTCGGCGGTTGCGCTTGGCGCCGGGCACCGCAGCCGCAGCACAAGCATTCCCAGCCAGAGAGGTCCGGGTACTCCGGGAGAACTTGCAGCGGCCGCCAAGGCGCAGGAAGAGCTCGAGTTCATCAAGGAGAGTACGAACTGATCCGGGGTTTTGACCGAATCGTTGCTTCGCGGCCAGAAAGACTTGCTACTTGATACGGGTGGTCGGCGCGGCGCGCGTGGCGTGGGCCAAGCCGCGAACCACGGCATCCTCGCCAAAGCGGCGCGTCAGCTTGTCCAGCGCATCGTTGAGCCGCGCCCGCTTGCTGGCGCCTTGCGCGGCGAACAGATCCAGTTGACCTTCGTTCGCGCGGCGCAGGTTATGGACCTGGACTCCCGCCAGCCGGATTCGCTCAGGCAACTTGAGCGCGCCCAAGAGGGCGAGCGCGGTATGCGTTATCCGGTCGCCGTCGGCGGTGGGATTGGTCAGGGTGTGGCTGCGGGTCAGCAGCGGATAACGGCCGCCGCCCAGCGGGCGGGCGAGCTTGAGCTTTAGGGTCACGGTCAGCGCCTGGGCCTGATCGGCGCGCAAGCGGCGCGCCAAAGCTTCGCCATGCGCGATCAAAGTGCGCTTGAGCTCCAGCTCATCCAGGGCCAAATCGCGCTCGAAGGTGCTCTCTTCGCCGTAGGACTTGCGCTCCCAGTCGGGGTTGACCGGCCGCGGATCGCGCGCCCGCGCTAATTCCAACAGATGGGCGCCCAACGAACCCAGGCGATTGGCCAGCAGGCCGGGCTCCGCCCGCGCCAACTCCCCCACGGTGCGGATACCCTGCACATGCAGCCGCTCCAGGGTGACTCGGCCCACGCCCCACAGCCGTTCCACGGGCAGCGGTTCCAGGAATTGGCCGATGAGCTCGGGGCCCAGCATCAGCAAGCCATCGGGCTTGGACATGTCGCTCAAGATTTTGGCCACCATCTTGATCGGTGCGATTCCCACCGACACCACCAGCCCGGTCTGCTCGCGTACGCGGCGGCGCAACGTCTGGCCGATCTCCAAAGGCGAGCCGAGCAGCCGCTCGGTGCCGGTCAGGTCAAGAAAAGCCTCGTCCAGCGACAAGGGCTCGACCAGGGGCGTGAAGCTATAGAAGATTTCGCGGATCTGGCGCGAGATTTCGTTGTAGCGGCCCATCCGCCCGGCGGCGAAGATTCCTTGCGGGCAGAGTTTTCTTGCCTGCGCCCCCGGCATCGCGGCGCGCACCCCGAAACGGCGCGCTTCGTAGGAGGCCGAGGCGACCACGCCGCGCGCGCTACGCCCGCCCACGATCACCGGCTGGCCGCGCAGCTCGGGATGGTCCAACTGTTCCACCGAGGCATAGAACGCGTCCATGTCGGCATGGGCGATCACCGCTCGCCAAGCGGATTTTGCTGGCATCCCTGGGGTCTCCTTGGCCAACACAGCATAGTTCACCAGCTTGCTGGCGGGGTAGGCCGCCGCACCGCGCCCATCGCCGGCGCGAGCAGGGCTATCCGCGCCGCAAGACTGGCCAGGCCGCCCAAGACCAGCGGACTGCCATCGGGCGGCCTCGGGCCTGGGCTCACCGCCGCGCCATTTAACGAATCGCAAACCGACGGCCGCCGAAAGCGACGGGCAGAAGAGCACGTTACCAAGTGAACGTGTGGTTTTTCCGTCTGCGCGTGTCAACTCTCGCCCCTGGCTCCGCGCCAGGGTCTTGGGTTAAAGGTTAAGCGCAATGGCCGCGGCCGTTCAGTTTGAGGTTGTCTCCAGCCGCCCTCCGCTCAAATGGGCGGGGGGTAAGCGCTGGCTGGTTCCGCGCCTGGCCAAAATCTGGAAGGGTCATGAGCATCGGCGCCTGGTGGAACCGTTCTGCGGGGGCCTCGCGGTCACTTTGAGCCTTCGTCCCGAGCGCGCGCTGTTGAACGATATCAACCCTCATGCGGTCAACTTTTACCGGTGGCTAAAGCGCGGCCTGAGAGTCGACGATAGGATTGAGTTCGCCAATCTCGAGGCGCCCTATTACCAGCATCGGCTGCGCTTCAACGAACTGACCGCCCGTGGCGACGGCGATTCGGCCGAGGCGGCCGCGCTTTTCTACTATCTCAACCGGACCTGTTACAACGGGTTGTGCCGTTTCAATTCGAGCGGCCAGTTCAACGTCCCGTTCGGCCGCTACAAGCAAATCAAGTACAAGCGCGACTTCCGCGATTACCGGACCCTTTTGAGCAGATGGGAATTCTCGGTAGGCGATTTCGAGAAGATGGTGGTCGGCGCCGGCGACTTTGTCTATGCCGACCCGCCCTACGACGTCGAGTTCAGGTCGTATTCGAAAGAAGGGTTTGACTGGGACGACCAGGTCAGGCTGGCCCACTGGCTGGCAAAGCATCCAGGTCCCACGGTTGCCTCCAATCAAGCGACCGATCGAATTCTTCACCTCTACGCCAAGCTTGGCTTCGGCCTTCGTCTGGTTGATGCACCGCGCATGATCAATTGCACCGGCGACCGCTCGCCCGCCAAGGAAGTGATCGCGACCCGCGGTCTTTGAGCAAGGGCGCGGGATGGAGTATCGGTGGGTACGAGACGTGCCCACCGCGGCGCTCGGGGCCGCGTAGAGTGGATGGCCGCGAGGGTTTCAAGTCTTTACGAGTGCTTGTAATTTGCCTCGTTCGGAGTTAGTTGTTTGACCAGGAAGCTAAACAAATCAGCGCTTGTCGGCTTGGCGAGATTCCCCGCACGCCGGCTTGGCGCTTCAACGGTCCACCTAGGGCTCGGCCTTATCCTGATTCGGCTGGCCCGGGTCTCCCCGCCGAGGAGGGATTGCCGTGCTCACACATGAAGAAAACGAATTGCTGGTGCGAGTCGGGCCGGGCAGCCCGATGGGCGACTACATGCGCGAGTTTTGGATGCCGGCGCTGCGCTCCGAAAGTCTGGAAGCCGACGGCGCGCCGCGGCGGGTGCGCTTGCTGGGCGAAAATTTCGTCGCCTTCCGCGCCACCGACGGGCGGGTGGGTTTCTTCGACGAAGGTTGTCCCCATCGCTGCACCTCGCTGGCGCTGGCGCGCAACGAAGACAACGCCCTGACCTGCATCTTTCACGGCTGGAAGATCGACGTCTCGGGCAAAGTCGTGGAAGTCCCCTCCGAGCCGCCTGAGCGGCGGGCCGAATTCGCCGCCAAGGTGCGCGTGCGCCATTATCCCGTGCGCGAGGCCGGCGCAATGGTATGGGTCTATCTGGGCAAGGACGAGCAGCCGCCCCGTTTTCTGGATTTCGAGCTCAACACCATCGCGCGCGAAAATGTCGAGCCCTTTCCCGCCCTGGTGCACAGCAATTGGCTCCAAGGGCTGGAAACCACCATCGATTCCTCCCACCTGGGCGTACTGCATGCCTACTGGCTCAAGAAGATGAGCACCACCTCGGGCAGCGCGATGGCCAGTATGAACAACGGCCCCACCTACGAGTACCTAGCCAAGCCCTACGGCTTTCGCGAGGCCGCGCTGCGCGATCTGTTCGATGGCACCGTCTATCAGCGCATCCGCGAAGTGATGTTGCCGTTTTTCTCGTTCGTGCCGATGGACCATTTCATGCCTCATCTGACCATCATCGTGGTGCCAGTGGACGACGAGTGGCATTGGCAGTGGTACATCTGGTTCTTCCCCGACAAGCCGCTCAGCGAGGAGCAGCATCTGCGAATGATGGGCGGGACGGGCACGCGTGATAACGTAGCCGCTGATTTTCGCCATCGTGATGAGAATTGGGGCCAGGACCGCAAGGCGATGAAAGAAGGGCATTGGAGCGGTTTCCAGACCCTCAATTACGAAGACTTTGCGGTCGGCGAGGCCCCCGGCGTCATCATGGATCGCAGCCGCGAGTACCTGGGCAGCAGCGACAGCACGCTGATTCGCCTGCGCCGGATGCTGCTGGCCGCGGTCCGCGCCCATCGGCAGGGGCTACCGGTGTACCATCGCGACCCGAGCGTGGATTTTGGCAAGGTTCGCGCGGTCACGCTGCGGGCCCAGAAGGACTTGGACTGGAAGGAAGTCGATCCGTTCAACCCGCCGCCCTCGTTGCCCTTTTTGGGCTAGCCAGGAACCAGGCGGGGAGGGTAGAGAAAACAGCGACTTTGCACCCGGCCTGAACAATCCCAGGCCGCGGGACGTGGAGGACTTGGCGATGCTGACGCGTGAAGACAACGAATTGCTATGCCGAATCGGGGCCGGAACGCCGATGGGCGAGTTGTTGCGCGAGTACTGGATGCCGGCCGTGCTCAGCTCGCAACTGGAGGCCGACGGCGCGCCGCTGCGGGTGCGCTTGCTGGGCGAGAACTTCGTCTCGTTTCGTGCGACCGACGGCCGCGTCGGTTTCTTCGACGAAGGCTGTCCCCATCGCTGCACCTCGCTGGCGCTGGCGCGCAATGAAGACAACGCCCTGACCTGCATCTTTCACGGTTGGAAAATCGACGTCTCGGGCAAAGTGGTGGAAGTCCCCTCCGAGCCGCCCGAGCGGCGCGCCGAATTCGCCGCCAAGGTACGAGTGCGCCACTACCCGGTGCATGAGAGCGGGGGCATGATCTGGGTCTACCTGGGCAAACGCGACCCGGCCCCGGCCTTCCCCGAATTTGAATTCACCAACCTGCCCCCCACCCACTGCGCGATTCATCGCGCGGTGGTGCACAGCAACTGGGTGCAGGGGCTGGAGACCACCATCGATTCCTCTCACCTGGGGGTGCTGCATTCCTACTGGCTTAAGAACCGCAGCAACTCCGGTGGCGCGCTGGCTACGTCTAATAACGGGCCGGTGTACGACCAGTGGATGAAGCCCTACGGCTTCCGCGAAGTCGCCGCGCGCGATCTGTTCGACGACAGCGTCTATCTGCGCATCCGCGAAGTGGTCGCGCCCTTCTATTCATTCGTGCCGATGGACTCTTTCGTCCCGCGTCTGGCCATCTGCCTCATCCCGATCGACGACGATTGGCATGCGCAGTGGTACATCCGCTATCAGAGCGAGGCACCTATCGCCGAAGACTTCATGCGCTACCATCGTCAGTACCCCGACCCGAGCAATATCGCGGCCGATATGCCCAGCCGCGAGCAGGTCTGGGGCCAGGATCGCAAGGCGATGAAGGAAGGGCATTGGAGCGGTCTGGCGACTCTGAATTTCGAGGATTTCGCCGTCGCGGAGGCACCGGGCATCCTGATCGATCGCAGTCGCGAGTACCTGGGTTCTTCCGACAGCACGCTGATTCGCTATCGGCGTATGATGCTGCAAGCCGTGCGCGACCATCAGGCGGGCAAGCCGCCAATGGGGTTGGACGGCATGGTCGAATTTCCCAAGATTCGCGCGGTCACGGTACGGGCCAAAAAAGGGCTGAATTGGCGGGAGATCGATCCGCTCAATCCACCCGAAACCCTGGCCCTGCGCCAGCGTGCGCAATGAGAACCACTGCGCACCTCGACCGCCGGAGCTTGCTCCAGCGCCGGCGGACTGCCTGGTCGGACCTGCGAATATTCTCCTGGAGGTAGCCGGCGATGCTGACCCGAGAAGAAAACGAACTTTTGTCGCGTATCGGTCGCGCCACCGCGACCGGCGCGTATTTGCGCGAATTCTGGATGCCCGCGGTCCATTCGCGGCTGCTGGAGGCTGACGGTGCGCCGCGCCGGGTACGCTTGATGGGCGAGAATTTCGTCGCCTTTCGTGCTAGCGATGGTCGGGTCGGTTTCTTCGATGAGGGTTGTCCCCATCGCTGTACCTCGTTGGCGCTGGCGCGCAACGAAGACAACGCGCTGACCTGCATCTTTCACGGCTGGAAGATCGACGTCTCGGGCAAAGTCGTGGAAGTCCCTTCTGAACCTCCCGAGCGACGCGCCGAATTCGCCTCCAAAGTGCGCGTGCGCCATTATCCGGTCCAGGAAGCGGGCGGCATGGTCTGGGTCTACCTGGGTCAGGACGAGCAGCCACCGCGCTTTCCCCGATTCGAATTCAACCAACTGCCGCCCAGCCATTCCCAGGCCCATCGCGCGGTCGTGCACGCCAGTTGGCTGCAGGGCATGGAAACTACGATCGATTCTTCCCACTTGGGCGTGCTGCACTCCCATTGGCTGCGCCGCAGCGGACGCAGCGCGCTGGCCACCTTCAATACCGGACCCACTTTCGATTACGTGGTCAAGCCCTACGGCTTCCGCGAGGCCGCGCTGCGCGATCTGTTCGACGGCACGGTCTATACGCGTATCCGAGAAGTGGTGATGCCCTTCTATTCCTTCGTGGCGATGGAAAGCACTTCTCCCAACCTGACCGTGATGCTGATTCCAATCGACGACGAATGGCATGCTCAGTGGTACGTCTGGTACGACCTCAATAAACCGCTGACCCGCGAGACCCGGCTGGGCTTGCTCAACAATTATCGGCCGTGGAGCGCCGAACGGCTGGCCGCGCTGGATGACGAACAACTGGCGGCGGCGCTGGACAATGTGGCGGCCGAGGTCGGCGACCGCGACTGCCTTTGGCATCAGAACCGGGCCGCGATGAAGGAGGGACACTTCAGCGGCCTCGCGACCCTGGGCCACGAGGACTTTGCGGTGGCCGAGTCGACTGGACCGATTGCCGATCGGACGCGCGAATATCTGGGTTCCTCCGACAGCACGGTGATTCGCTATCGCCGCGTGATGCTCGAGGCAGTGCGCGCCCACGCGGCCGGCAAGCCCGCCCGAGGCTTGGACCGCACCATCGATTACGGGGCGATTCGCGCCATTGCGCTGCGCAATCGACAGGGCGAGGATTGGCGTGAGATTGACGCCTTCAAACCACCGCAATCGCTGGGCAACGACTAGTCGGCGCGGTTTTGGCGGCGAGGACGTAGTTCATCTGGAGGAAGCAGCGGATGTTGACACAGGCAGATAATCAGCTCGTTACCCAGGTTGGCGCAGGCCGGCCAATGGGCGAGATGCTACGCGAGTATTGGATGCCCGCGCTGCTCGCCAGCAAACTGGAAGCGGATGGCGCGCCGGCGCGGGTGCGTCTGCTGGGCGAGAACTTTGTCGCCTTTCGCGCAACTGATGGTCGAGTCGGTTTCTTCGACGAAGGTTGTCCCCATCGCTGCACCTCGCTGGCGCTGGCGCGCAATGAAGACAACGCCCTGACCTGCATCTTTCACGGCTGGAAAATCGACGTCTCGGGTAAAGTCGTGGAAGTGCCCTCCGAGCCGCCCGAGCGGCGCGCCGAATTCGCCGCCAAGGTGCGCGTGCGCCATTATCCGGTGCGCGAGGCCGGCGGCGCAATCTGGGTTTATCTCGGGCGGCGCGAACAACCGCCCAATTTTCCCAAATTCGAGTTCAATCTGCTGCCGCCCTCTCATATCGATGTGTATCGCGGGATTCTTCACTCCAACTGGTTCCAGGTGATGGAAACCACGATCGACTCCTCCCACCTGGGCGTGTTGCACTCGTACTGGCTGCGCACCGGGCGCGAGGCGGCCGGTACCCCGCTGGCGGCGGCCAACAATGGGCCGACCTACGAAGTCGTCGGCCGGCCTTGGGGGTTTCGCGAGGCGGCCCTGCGCGATCTGTTCGATGGCACGATTTACACCCGCATCCGCGAAGTGGTCGCGCCCTTCTATTCGTTTGTGCCGATGGACTCCAGCGTCTCCAATCTCACCTTGGCCCCCGTCCCGATCGACGACGAATGGACTTCAATCTGGTACTGGCGCTTCGATCTGCATAAGCCGCTGACGGCCGAAGAGCTGTTCCAGATTCGTGGCTACTCGCACGACCCCGACAATGTCGCGGCCGGACTGGGCGGGGTCGACAACCGCTGGGGTCAGGATCGCAAGGCGATGAAGGAAGGGCATTGGAGCGGTCTGCGCAGCCTCAACATCGAGGACTTCGCCGTGGCCGAAGCGCCGGGCGCGATCGCCGATCGCAGCCGGGAGTATCTCGGCTCCTCCGATAGCACCCTGATTCGCTTCCGCCGCATGATGCTGGCGGCGGTGCGCGCTCACATGGCGGGACAGCCGGCGCTGGGACAGGAGCAGGAGATCGATTACAGCAAAATCCGCGCGGTCACCTTGCGCAACCCCAAGGGCTACGACTGGCGCGAATGCGACCCGCTCAAGCCTCCACCCTCGATGCTGGTTTAGCGTCGAGGCTCGCCGAACTTCACCGCGAGTCGCTCGAGATCACCGGCGGTCCTCTCGTCTCATAGTGGGGCGGGCCGCCGTGCCCGCCCACCATACTCGCTTCCCAACACCCGCTTGGGCACGCCCACTATTGTTGCTTCAATTCAGGCCAGCCCTTCCAGGGCTGCCCGTCTGCCTCGCTCAAAGACGTTGAAAGGGCGGGCATGGCGGCCCGCTCCACTATGCGCCTGCGAATCTTTTTTTCTCATGTTAAGCCGTGTCGAAACACCTCGCGCGCTCTTCCGCGTGATTAATCCGGCTGCGCTGGTAGTGGGCCCTTAGTAGAGCAGGGCGCCAAAGTTCGCAGTCTGGGCGAAGCCGGGCGTGCGCGTCGGCGAGCTGAGCCGGTCCTGGTTTCTGCCGCCCGCCAAGTACTCCCGCTTGATAAACCCATTCACGGGACGCCACATTAGATCACGTCCAGAACGATGCGAGCCTGGGCCTCGGTGCCGCCGTTATCGGCGGGATGGACGGCGGGCTGCACGACCCCATCGCCTCCGGTTGCGCGAACGCTGATTTCATAGCGCCCAGGCTTGGCCGGCGCGAAGCGATATTTCCATACCGTCCAGATGTAGGGCGAGCGGTTGCGCACCAGGACTGCCTGATGCCAGCTTCCGCCCGCGGCTCGCACCTCGACGCGGCGCACTCCCGCGGGTCCGTTGATCGCCCACCCCACCAATTCTACCGGGGCGCGGACTCGATGGGGCTGCGTCAGCCGAGTTATCAATGAGGCCTCGGGCGCGGTGGGCGGGTAAAAGAAACCGCTGTTGAGTTTGCGCCAAGCGCTGTTGCTCCAACCGCGCCGCTCCCAATAGCCCAGGTATGGCCGATCGACCAGTTCGATCCCGGTCAGCCACTTGGGCTGCTTCATGCCGAATTTGCCCGGGATGAAGACGCGTGCCGGGTAGCCGTGCGCGGCCGGCAGCGCGACCCCGTTCATCCGGTAGGCGATAAAGTTTTGCTTGCGCATCAGCTCGTCCAGCGCAATTCCCGTCGAATATCCATCGGCCGCGCGCAGGACGGCATAAACCGCCTTGCGTTGGACTCCGGCACGCTCCAACAGCGCGGCTAGATTGGTTCCTTCCCACCAGCCATTTCCGATCAAACTGCCATTGGGCGGATTGCCGATACATTCCAGCGTCATCTCTTGACGCAAGGCAGGGAGCTGCCGCAGTGCGGAATAATCCAACGCCAGCGGCTGCTTCACCAGGCCGCCGATATGCAAACGCCAGGTTTGCGTGTTCACGCGCGCAGTCAGCGCGTAAGTGGTTACATAGAATTTGTCGTTGGGCGTGATCCCGCCGTAGCCGCCGTCGTCCCGCGCGCTAGCCGGCGCCGGAAGGCCCCAACTCAAGGCGCCGGCGGCAGCGATAAGAAATCGGCGGCGTGTCAGGTTGAAGTCGCTTCGCATATAAATCAACGAGCGCAGCCGTTCTGCCTCCTCGCGGTCGTTCTTTCATCATACGCCAAGGGCGCGTGAAAGGGCTCCGGTGGCGTCCGCGCGCACGGCGAGGGGTTGACGGCCGCGCTCTTGGCATGGTGATCCTATGGGCGCGGCGGGCCGCGATTGGCCGGAAGTTGGAGGACCATGAGATGAGCTTCAGTTACCAGGGTCGAAACATACGCGGTATCGACGTGCATACTCATGTCCCGCGCCGCCCAGGACTGACGGTTTCCGCCAGCGGCCAGCAAATGGCGCGGTACTTTCAAAGCACCATTCAGAGCAGCAGTATCGAAGAGATGGCCGAGCTATATCGGAAAATGGGTTTGTTGGCGGTGACCTTCAGCGTGGATGCGGAAACCGTCTCGGGCGTGCCCTTTGACGGCAACGATTACGTGGCCGACATCCAGCGCCGCTATCCCGATGTCTTCATCGGCTGGGCCAGCGTCGATCCGCACAAGGGCAAGTTGGCGGTGCAGGAGCTGGAGCGTTCGGTCAAGGAGCTTGGGCTGCGTGGGCTTAAGCTCCATCCCATCACCCAGGCCTTTTTTCCCGACGATCAACGTTTTTACTCGCTGTGGGCCAAGGCGGCGGAGCTCGGCGTGCCGGTGGTTTTCCATACCGGTCACACCGGCGTGGGCTCGGGTGGTCCGGGCGGGACCGGACTCAAGCTGAAGTACGCTCGGCCCATCCATCTGGATGACGTGGCGGCGGATTTTCCCGCTCTCACCATTATCGGCGCTCATCCCTCATGGCCCTGGCAGGACGAGATGCTTTCCATCTGCCTGCACAAATCCAACGTCTTCATCGATCTTTCGGGATGGTCGCCCAAGTATTTTTCACCCGCGCTCATCCAGTACGCCAACACTCTGCTGCAGAACAAGGTGATGTTCGGCTCGGACTTTCCTGTCATCAGTCCCGAACGCTGGCTCAAGGATTTCGAAGCCGCGGCCTTCCGCGACGAGGTTCGCCCCAAGATCATGTTGGAAAACGCGCGGCGCGTACTCAAACTGGAGGCCTGAGGCCGAGCGCGGCAATATCGAGCAATCATGTCCGAGGTGAGTTGTGAAATACGCGGGTCGATAGCGATTGTCAGCTTTGATAACCAACGCCGACTCAACGCAATCGATGAAGACCTCGCGCGAGGCTTGGCCGAGACTGTGGCCGCGGCCGCCACGCGCCCCGAGCTGGGAGCTCTGATTCTGCGAGGCGCCGGCACGCGAGCCTTCTGCGCCGGCAACGACCTCAAGTTCATCGCCGAATATGGCGATCGTGCAGCCGCTTTTGCCGCCTTGGAACGGCATATCGAGCCGCTGCGCCGCACCATGGCGGAGCTGCGCTTTCCCACCGTCGCGATGTTGCACGGCATCTGTTACGGCGGTGGCGTCAATCTGGCGCTGATGGCGGATTTTCGCTTTGCCGATCGGGCGCTCAAGGTAGCTATCCCGGCGCTCAAGATGCGCCGCTATTATCCTATCGCGGGACTGGAGCGGCTGAGCACGCTGGTAGGACTCAACAACGCCAAGCGGTTGGTGTTGGAGGGCGAGCCGGTTGATGCCGAGCGGCTGCTGGCCTGGGGCTTCGTCGATCAACTTCTGGACGTAGCAGAGTTGGAACCGGCGACCCTGGCCTTTGCCCAGCAACTCGCCTCGCAGCCGCGCGAGGCAGTGCCAACCTACCTACAGATTTTCCGCGCCCTTGAACGCCTGGACGGGGAGGAAGCGCGCCGCATCCGTCAACAAGCGCTCGCGGGGCCGGTTCCATCAAAGCTGGGTCAATAAGGGTCTGCGAATCTGTTCCCGCCCTGTCGCGGCCGGCGAGCAGCGCGAGCCGTCTCGAAATTATCTCGCACGCTCCTCAGGTCCCCGGAGGCGGGGCCTGAAAATCCGTGTAAACCAAAAGCGCAGTTGCCCCGTCTTGAATAGGAAACGAACGTTTGGCGCCGGATCGGCCAAAATCGAGAAACACCGCCGATCTGGCGTCGAAGTCGGCTGGGGCATATTAATCTTTTTGGCTGACAGTGCGAAAACCCGCTGATTTAACGGGAGGAAGCAGCAAGTTGGAAGCCTGTGACGAGAGCGGTTTTTCCTTTCTCAGGGAGCACAGCGGGCGCCTTTTAATCGGTGCCTGCGTCACCTTGGCGCTGCTGGCGTGGTCGGCAATCGGGGCGCGAGGGCAGTCGGCCCGGCAGACCACTTCCAAGCCGGTGTTGACTGGTAAAGCGGCCCTCACCGATTGGCATGATAACGCTCCGCTGGTTCGCCGCCGGATCACGCGTGCGGATGTTCCCCCACCCTTTTCCAGCGATCCGAGCGATAACGTGGCGCGGATTTATCCCCGGCCGGCCGGGGCTTGGCCGCAGGCGCCGGCCGGCTTCAAGGTCGACTTGTTTGCCGAAAAATTGGGCAACCCGCGCCAGATGAAAACCGCGCCCAACGGCGACATCTTTATTGCCGACAGCCAATGGGGCCGCATCCGCGTGCTGCGGGCGATCGATGGCGCCAGCCATGCCGCTCGCAGTGAAATTTTCGCCACCGGGCTGAAGGAACCCTTCGGCTTGGCGTTTTATCCGCCCGGACCCAATCCACGCTGGCTTTACGTCGGCGATACCGATGCACTGCTGCGCTTGCCCTACCGCAACGGTGACTTGAAGGCCTCCGGGCCGCCACAAAAGCTCCTCGATCTTCCTCCGCTGGGTTCTCACTGGAGCCGTGACGTGATTTTCAGCCGCGACGGCCGCAAGCTGTATGTCTCGGTTGGTTCGGGGACCAATTACGGGGGCGATCCCAAGACCGATAACGAAACGCGGCGCGCCGACATCCTGATCATGAAGCCGGACGCGACCAATGTTCGGGTTTACGCCAGCGGGATTCGCAACGCGGTCGGGCTGGCGATCGATCCGCGCACCGGCAGCCTGTGGTGCTCGACCAACGAACGTGACGGTTTGGGCGATAATCTGCCACCGGATTACGTCACCAAGGTCAAGTTGGGCGGCTTTTATGGCTGGCCCTGGTTTTTCACCGGCGGCTTTCAGGATCCTCGTTCCCCGGCTCCGCGGATGGAAATGAAGAGCAAGACCCTGCTGCCCGACGTTCTTATCGCGCCTCATTCCGCCTCCCTTGGACTGACCTTTTATGAGGGCAAACAGTTTCCGCGGGAATATCGCCACAGCCTGTTCGCGGCCGAACATGGCTCCTCCAATCGCTCCCGCTTTACTGGCTACAAAGTCATCTTCGTGCCGGTGGTCGGCGGTGCCGCGGTGGGCGACTATATGGACTTCGTCACTGGCTTCGTGGCTCCCGGCAACAATGGCAAGGGACGAGTGTGGGGCCGGCCAGTGGGGTTGACCGTGGCCCACGACGGTTCGCTGCTGGTCTCTGACGACGCATCCAATTCGATTTGGAGGGTCAGCTACCCCGGCTCCTGATCGCGCGAATTCTCGGGCCGTTTGAATTTTTGTTTTGCGAATTCAATTTGGTCTTGGCCAGTGTCAACCAAACTGGTGACCGATCCGTCCTGATCGACGGTGGCCCAGAGCAGGCACAGGGCGCGATAGCGTTGTGCGGCTGTGGGATTGGCCAAACCGGCTGTGCTCACTTGTGATTCCACGCAGGCCGCGCAATAGTGCGACCCAGCGAGCGCGGTCCTGAACCGGGCAGTCTGGACGGCCCGCGGAATCACCGCGCTCACCATCGCGCGGCAGCTTGGCGAATTGCAAATCAGGTTTTCGCGCAGCGGAGCGTGAGCGAGTAATGGACGTCAATGTCGAGGCCAGAGAGCCTCGTCACAACCGATATGCGGGGCCGCAGCCCGCGCCACAATCAACCAAGAGTGGATGGCGATGGGTCTGGGTGGTGGTGCTGTTGGTGGCGGGGCTGGTGGCCTACCGACTTTATCCCTGGTCGCCGGCCGAACAGGCGGGGGCTACGGCAAACGCGAGCCGTCGTCGGCCGCCGGTGGCGATCGAGGTCAGCCACATCAGGCAGGGAGCCTTCAGTCAGTACCTCAGCGCCATCGGTACCGTCACGCCCTTCAAGACCGTGGTCGTCAAGAGTCGGGTTGACGGCCAATTGATGAGGGTGGCGTTCCGTGAAGGACAGATGGTCAAGGCCGGACAGCTCCTGGCCATAATCGATCCCCGTCCTTACCAGGCAGCCCTGGACCAGGCCAAAGGGCAGTTGCTGCGCGATCGGGCCACCGCGGCGGAGGCCAAGCTCGATCTGCAACGTGACCAGGCTTTATACGCCAGCCATGTCATCCCCAAACAGCAGCTCGATGTGCAGCAGGCCACCGCTGAGGCCGACCAAGGCACGGTGCTTGCCGACCGGGCGATGCTGGACAACGCGCAGGTCAACCTGCTTTACAGCCGAATCACGGCGCCGCTGACCGGACGCATTGGCTTGCGTCTGATCGATCCCGGCAACATCATTCACGCCACTGATACTCAGGGCTTGGCGATCATCACCCAACTGCAACCGATTGCGGTGCTGTTCAATATTCCCGAAGACGACCTGCCCAAGGTCCTGAGCGATCTACGCCAGGGCCAGACGCTGCCGGTGGAGGCCTGGGATCGCGACTTCACGACCAAGCTGGCCGACGGCGAACTGCTTACCTTGGACAACCAGATTGATCAGACCACCGGCACGATCCGGCTCAAGGCGCGCTTCGCCAATACTCACAACGAATTGTTTCCCGATCAGTTCGTCAACATCCGCCTGCTGGTCGCCACTCATCAAAATACCCTGCTGATTCCCTCGGCCGCGGTGCAGCATGGTTCTCAAGGCACCTTCGTTTACGTGGTTACACCGCAGAAGACGGCCAAGGTAACCACGATCAAGGTGCTGGGCAGCCAGGGCGATTTTACCGCTGCCAGCAGCGGTCCGCCCGCCTCTGCGCTGGTGGTTACCGGCAATCTCGACCGACTCTATCCTGGAGCCAAGGTAACCTACCAGATGGCCAAAGTTAGCGGTACGAGCAAGCCCGACTTCGCCACCCAAACAACGGGTGGCGCCGCCGGCGCGGCACCCGCGGCAGGAGCCTGGCAAGGTGCTTCGCACCGCCCTGGGAGAAGCCATCACCACGGTGCCTGAGGCACGATGAGTCCGTCGCGCCCGTTTATTGTACGCCCGGTCGCCACCTCGCTCCTGATGGTGGGTCTGCTGATCGCGGGTTTGTTTGCTTACCGCGAGCTGCCGGTTTCGGCCTTGCCGGAGGTGGACTATCCCACCATCCAGGTGATGACCTTCTACCCGGGGGCCAGCCCCGACGTGATGGCCTCCTACGTCACGGCCCCGCTGGAGCGGCAGTTCGGTCAGGTGCCGGGCCTCAATCAGATGACCTCCAACAGCTCCTTCGGCAGCTCGGTCATCACCCTGCAGTTTGCACTCGATCTCAATATCGACGTGGCCGAGCAGGAGGTTCAGGCCGCGATCAACGCGGCGTCCACCTACCTGCCGCCCGATCTGCCCACGCCACCGGTTTACAGCAAGGTCAACCCGGCCGACGCGCCAATCCTCGCGCTGGCGTTGACTTCGCAACATCTGCCGCTGGCCAAGGTAGAGGATTTGGCCGATACCCGCTTCGCCCAGAAGATAGCCCAACTCCCCGGGGTGGGGATGGTCAGCGTGAGCGGCGGGCAGAAGCCGGCGGTGCGGATTCAGGCCAATCCGACTCAGTTGGCCGCCTATGGCATGAGTCTGGAAGATCTGCGCAACGCGATCGTGGCGGGCAACGTCAACGAGGCCAAAGGCGCCTTCGACGGACCGGCCCAGGGTTATACCATCGACGCCAACGATCAGCTCCTGACCAGCCGTGACTACGCCCATCTGATCGTGGCCTACCGCAACGGTAACCCGGTGCAGCTCTCCGACGTGGCCCGCGTGGTCAATAGTGCCGAAAACATCAAGCAGGCGGCCTGGGTCAACACCACCCCAGCGATCATTCTGAACATCAAGCGCCAGCCCGGAGCCAATATCATCGCGGTCGCCGACCGCATCAAGAAACTGCTGCCGCAGTTGAAAGCCTCGCTGCCCTCCTCGGTCAATGTCGCGGTGCTGACCGACCGCACCACCACCATTCGAGCCTCGGTGCGCGACGTCGAGTTCGAATTGATGCTGTGCGTGGCCCTGGTCGTGATGGTCATCTTTCTCTTCCTGCGCACTCTGTCGGCCACCGTGATCCCCAGCGTGGCGGTGCCGCTGTCGCTGGTGGGTACCTTTGGCGCGATGTATCTGTTCGGTTTTTCGCTCAACAACCTGACCTTGATGGCGCTGACCATTTCCACCGGATTCGTGGTCGACGACGCGATCGTGATGATTGAAAACATCGCGCGCTATATCGAGGAAGGGATGCGCCCGCTGGAGGCCGCGCTCAAGGGCTCCGAGCAGATCGGCTTTACCATCCTGTCCTTGACGGTCTCTCTGATTGCGGTTTTGATTCCGCTGCTGTTCATGGGCGATATCGTGGGCCGCCTCTTTCGCGAGTTCGCGATCACTCTGAGCGTCACCATCCTGGTCTCGGCCGTGGTCTCGTTGACCCTGACCCCGACCATGTGCGCCAAGCTGCTTCACCACACTCCGCCCGAGCGCCAGGGCCGCCTCTTCCGCGCCTCCGAACGCTGGTTCAAGGCCACCATCGCTGCCTACGGGCGCAGCCTGGAATGGGTGCTGGGACATCAGAGCGCAACCTTGATGGTGGCGCTGGCCACGCTGGCCCTGACCATCGTGCTCTTCATGATCGTGCCCAAGGGCTTTTTTCCGGTTCAGGACACCGGCGTGATTCAGGGGATTTCCGAGGCGCCCGAGACCATCTCGTTTCCGGCGATGGTTGAGCGCCAGCAGGAGTTGGCCCGGGTCATACTGCAGGATCCGGCGGTGGAAAGCCTGACCTCGTTCGTCGGAATCGACGGCACCAACACCACCGTCAACAGCGGTCGCTTCCTGATCAATCTCAAGCCGCTGGACGTGCGCAAGGTCGGAGTGCGCCAGGTGATCGACCGGCTCCAGCCCCGTCTGGCCGCGATCGAGGGCATCACTCTGTACATGCAGCCGGTTCAGGACCTGACGGTGGAGGATCGGACCAGTCGTACCGAATACAACTACAGCCTGGAGGATCCCAAGGCCAAGGAACTCGAGAATTGGGCGCCGCGATTGGTGGCCAAGCTACGCACCCTGCCGCAATTACGCGATGTCGCCAGCGACCAGGAAGATCACGGCTTGGAAGCCGAGTTGGTAATCGATCGGACTACCGCGGCGCGGATGGGAATCACGCCGCAGGAAATCGACAATACGTTGTACGACGCCTTTGGCCAGCGCGAAGTCACCACGATTTTTACTCAACTCAATCAGTATCACACCGTGCTGGAGGTCGATCCGCGCTTTCAGGTCACTCCCACCGACCTCAACGACATCTATCTGACTTCCAGCAGCGGCACCGAGGTTCCGCTCAGCGCCATCTCTCACATCAAGCAAACCAACGCGCCCTTGGTGATCAATCACCAGGGTCAATTTCCCGCCGTCACTATTTCCTTCGACACGGCGCCGGGCTACGCCCTGGGCGACGCGGTGACGGCGATCAAGCAGGCCGAGCGCGAACTGGATATGCCCGCCAGCATCGAGGCCCAGTTCCAAGGCACGGCGCAGGCTTTTCAGGCCGCGCTGGCCAACGAGGTGTTGCTGATCCTGGCCGCCTTGATCACCACCTATATCGTTTTGGGTGTGCTCTATGAGAGCTACATCCATCCGATCACGATCCTATCCACGCTGCCCTCGGCGGGGGTGGGCGCCATTTTGGCCTTGCTGATTTGCGGTTTGCACTTCAGCATCATCGCGCTCATCGGCGTCATCCTGCTCATCGGTATCGTCGAGAAGAACGCCATCATGATGATCGACTTTGCCCTCGACGCCCAGCGCAGCGAGGGCAAGGAGGCGCGGGAAGCGATCTTTCAGGCCTGTTTGCTGCGCTTTCGCCCGATCCTGATGACCACGCTGGCGGCGATGCTGGGTGGCTTGCCGCTGGCACTGGGCAGCGGGACGGGAGCCGAACTGCGCCGCCCGCTGGGCATCGTGATCGTCGGCGGCTTGATGTTCAGCCAGTTGCTAACCCTGTACACCACCCCGGTGATCTTCCTGTTCTTCGACCGCCTGGCCAGCCGTCTGTCGCCCTCGCGCACCGCGGCGGTGCGCCCGGAATTGGTCCCGGTGCGGGCGCATGGGCATTTCTGATCCCTTTATTCACAAGCCTGTAGCGACCACCCTGCTGGTGATCGCGTTGACGCTGGTGGGCGCGTTGGCCTTTCGCCATCTGCCGGTCTCGCCCATTCCGCAGGTCGATTTCCCCACCATCCAGGTCCAAGCCCAACTTCCCGGCGCCAGCCCGCAGACCATGGCCTCTTCGGTGGCAACCCCATTGGAGCGTCAGTTCGGCCGAATCGCGGGCCTGACCGAGCTTACTTCCAGCAGTACCCTGGGTTTCACCACCATTGTGCTGCAGTTCGACCTCAGCCGTGATATCGACGGTGCCGCGCGCGAGGTCCAGGCCGCGATCAACGCCGCGCGCAGCCAGTTGCCGACCACGCTGCCGCAAAATCCGACCTATCGAAAGGTCAACCCCTCGGATTCGCCGATCATGATGCTGGGGTTGACTTCACAGACGATTCCACGCGGCCGGATCTACGATCTCGCCTCCTCGATCATGGCCCAGAAGCTGTCGCAGATTCAGGGCGTGGGCCAGGTCATCGTGGGCGGCGGTGCCTTGCCCGCGGTACGAGTTGAACTCAATCCTACTCAGTTGACCAATTACGGCATCGGGCTGGAGCAGGTGCGCGCCGTGCTGGCGGCGGCCAACGCCAACATCCCCAAGGGCGAATTGGCGGATAACCAACGATCGATGGAGTTGGGGGCCAATGATCAGCTCATGCGCGCCCGCCTCTACAAGCCGTTGATTATCGCCTATCACAATGGCGCGGCGGTGCGAGTGTCGGACGTGGCCCAGGTGATCGATTCGGTTCAGGACGTTCGCAACGCCGGAATCGTCGACGGCAACCCCGGCATCCTGATCATCATTTTCCGGCAACCTCAGGCCAACATCATCGAAACCGTCGATCGGATTCGCGCCGCCCTGCCGCAACTGGATGCCGTCATTCCCCCCGCCATCAAGACCACTATCGTGCTCGATCGCACCACCACCATCCGGGCTTCGGTGCGTGACACCGAGCGTACCCTGATTATCGCGGTGATGCTGGTGGTGCTGGTGGTGTTCCTGTTTCTGCGCAGCCTGCACGCCACCGTGATTCCCGGCATCGTCGTCCCGGTCTCGCTGACCGCGACTTTCGCCGTGATGTACCTGCTGGGCTATAGCCTGGACAACCTGTCGCTGATGGCGCTGACGATCGCCACCGGATTCGTGGTCGACGACGCGATCGTGGTGGTCGAGAACATCAACCGTTACCTCGAAGACGGTTACCGGCCGATGCAGGCGGCGTTGCTGGGAGCGCGCAATATCGGTTTCACCGTGCTCTCGATCAGCATCTCGCTGTGCGCGGTCTTCATCCCCATCCTCCTGATGGGCGGAATTGTCGGCCGGCTGTTTCGCGAATTCGCCGTCACCCTGTCGGTCGCGATCCTGATTTCCATGATGGTCTCGCTCACCGCCACGCCGATGATGTGCGCGCATCTCCTGCGCGCCCCCGGTCAAGAGCGTCACGGCCGGCTTTATCGACTCAGCGAGCGCGGCTTCAAGGCCGTGCTGCGCGGCTACGACCGCAGCCTGAGCTGGGTGCTGGGCCATCCGCGCCAGATTCTGGCGGTCGCGATCGCTACCCTAGCCTTCAACATTTACCTTTTTTACATCATCCCAAAGGGCTTTTTTCCGCTGCAGGACACCGGCCGCATCATCGGCGTCCTGCAGGCCGATCAAGACACCTCCTTCCAGGCCTTGAGCAAAACCATGACCGCGGTGATCGACGTGATTAAAACCGACCCCGCGGTCGAGCATGTCAACGGTTGGGCCGGTGCCTCGGCCGGATCGACCAACGTGGCCCGCATGTTCATTACCCTCAAGCCCATCGAGCGCAGGCGCGATCATGCCAGCCTGGAGCAGATCATGGGCCGCCTTCGCCGCAAGCTGGCCCATTTCGCCGGTGGCGCCTTCTACATGCGGCCGGCGCAGGATCTCACCGTGGGCGGCCGCCTGAGCAACGCCTTGTATCAGTACACGATGCAGGGTGACGATCTGGATGAACTCAACGCTTTCGCGCCCAAGCTGCTGGCCCGCTTGCGCCGCCTGCCTCAACTGATGGACGTCAACAGCGACCAGCAGTCGCGCGGCCTGGACGCCACGCTGGTGGTGGACCGGCGCACCGCCGGCCGGTTGGGGATCACCCAGCAGCAGATCGACGACGCGCTCTACGATGCCTTCGGTCAGCGCCCGGTTTCGACCATGTATACCGCGCTCAACCAGTATTACGTGATCATGGAGGTCGCGCCGCGCTTTTGGCAACGTCCCGATTCGCTTAATCAGATCTATGTGCACACCGCAACCGCCGGGGAAGTTCCATTAAGCGCCTTCACCCATTATGTACCCACTTCGACCCTGCTCGCGGTCAATCACCAGGGACAATTCCCATCGGTCACGATCTCGTTCAACCTGCGCCCGGGAGTTTCCCTGGGCCAGGCCGTCGACGCGATCAATAAAGCCGCGCGAGGGCTGAATCTGCCCGGCGACGTCATTGCCAGTTTTCAAGGCACCGCTCAGGCCTTTCAGTCCTCGCTCAGCAACGAGCCGATGCTGATTCTGGCCGCGCTGATCAGCGTATACATCGCCCTGGGCGTCCTGTACGAAAGCTACGTCCATCCAATTACTATTCTTTCGACCTTGCCCTCGGCGGGAGTGGGGGCGCTGCTGGCCCTGTTGCTGTTTCACAACGATCTCAACGTGGTTGCGCTGATCGGAATCATCCTGCTGATCGGCATCGTCAAGAAAAACGCCATCATCATGATCGACTTCGCCCTGGAAGCGGAGCGCAGCGAGGGCAAGGACGCCAAGGCGGCGATCTATCAGGCCTGCCTGCTGCGCTTTCGGCCCATCATGATGACCACGCTGGCGGCGTTGTTCGGCGGCCTACCGCTGGCACTGGGACACGGCACCGGCTCCGAACTGCGCCGCCCGCTGGGCATCTCGATCGTCGGCGGGCTATTGTTCAGCCAGGCACTGACGCTTTATACCACCCCGGTCATCTATCTGTATCTCGATAAATTGCGCTTGTGGGGTTCGAGCGCGCGCCAGCGATTGGTCGCCCATCACGGCAACCGCGAAGTCGCCCAACTCCGCGTCTGACGCGGCTGCTTTTCTCCCTGTTTTTTCAGCGAAGGCATCGGAGACCCACGCCAGGTTTGTGTGCTGCAGGCCGGCCAGCACGCGGCCCGACCTGGGCGATCTCGAGCGGAAGTTTCACCCCGCTTTCGTCTCCAACAAGTTGTCGCAACTAGTTCAGACTAAAGGTGCCCGCAAATAGCTTCACAGCGAGCGGCGCTCATTCTGAGAAGCCCCGAAGCTTTACCAATCATATTGAGCCGGCGAGCGGAGCGAACCGTCTAGTATTTCCGCGTTTGCGCTTCAAGGCACCTTAAGACTAAGCTTTCCCTAATCGGGCCAACAGGGGGGCTCATTGCAGGCAGAGAACGAACCATCGCCGGTTTCAGAGCAAGCTTTCGGCACGCTCTCGGCGAGCTGCTACCGAGTAAGCTTCGCCGCGCGAGAGCGGCTGGATCTTCCCACCTACCTAGGATCTACCCTGCGCGGCGCCTTTGGCCGCGCTTTCCGCGCTCTCGCCTGTCCGTCACGAATCGACGAGCCCTGCCCAATTCCTGCACAGTGCCCCTATCATCTCATTTTTGAGTCCTCGCCGCCCCCGGGTTCCACCGCGTTGCGCACGCACGAGGAAATCCCGCGCCCGTTTGTAATCGCACCGCAATGGAGCCTAGCGCCCGACGGCCGCCAATCCCGGCTCGCTTATGAGCCCGGCGCGGAGTTGTCCTTCGGCCTGGTCCTGATCGGTCGCGCGCAGGAGTTTTTCCCCCACTTCGTGGTCGCGCTGCGCGAGATGGATCGGATCGGATATGGACGGCGGGCGGTCGAGTTGGCCCGGATCGAGGCGATTGACCGCGCGGACGCCTCGGGCCGTGTGGTGTATGACGCGCGCGACAACGTGGTGCGAGGCAAAGGCGGGGCGCTGAGTTTGAAGGATTGCGCCAGCGAAAATTGCCCGCGCGCCCCCGTAACCCTCGACTTCGTCACCCAAACGCGGCTCAAGCACGAGGGCAGGTGGGCGCGGACACCAGAGTTTCATATCGTCTTTCGCCGCCTGCTGGGCCGGCTCTCCTCGATGGCGCGCTTTCATGGCGGCGGCCCATTGGAGCTGGACTTCAAAGGGTTGATCGAGCGGGCTAGTGAGGTTCGCCTGGTCTGCGACGACACCCGATGGGTCAGTTGGGCGCGCTATTCCAGCCGTCAGGAGCAGAAGATGCAGTGGGAGGGGTTGGTGGGGAATGCGACTTACGAGGGCGACCTCGCGCCGTTCTGGCCTTATCTGCAGTTCGGCCAGTACATCCACGTCGGCCATGGCGCCACCTTTGGCTTGGGGCGATTTCGAATCGGTACGGCGTAAATGGGCACTTACAAAGGGCTGCCTGACACCGCAACCATTGCCAGAGCAGTGGGCGCATTGGCGCATCACCCGGCCGCCCCGCTCTTCACCTCTCCCCCTGTTGTCGGGAGAGGTCGCCGGGCCGTTTGTTCGGCCCTGCGGGTGAGGGACCGAACGAAAAGATTCTCTTGTATTGCTGGTGGACTAAAGGGAGGGGGATCAAAGCTCGGGGTTATCGGAGCGTTGCCACTCGATCCGATCGCGCGGGATGCTCAGCTCTTTGGCGATCGCGGCTACGAGCCGCGAGATTTCCTCGATGTCGCTGATTTCCTTCGCCAGATACAGGGTGGTCGTATTCTCGGGATGGCCGCGATAGTGACGCAGCGCGAAAGGCAACGAGTCGTTCAGCGCGAGTGCGGCGCCCAGGTAGGAATCAAGATCATCATGAGCTTCGACGAAATGAATCGCGTGGCGGCCTTCGAAAAACGACACCGGTTGCGCAAATATCGCCTGCGGGATCATCTCGCGCTCCCCGAGATCTTTGGTTGCGATGGGTCGCAGCATCACGGCGCCTGCGTGTTCTTGGTCACGGTTACGGGGATCACGGCAAAGCCCTGGCCGTTAACGCGAACCCCCGGAGTAACGTGAGCGTACCAACGAGCTTCATAGGGAGTGCCGCTTCCCGGCGCTGGTGCCACGGGGCTCGTGAACTCGATTCCTCGCGCGTTTGGCGGCAGCGGCCCTCGGTACGCCTTGACGGAGGATGTGTTTGAACCCGATGGCCCTCCCCAAATTTCACCTGAGGCCTGCTGTATGCGGGCGATTTGGGGCGTTTGAGTCGATGACTCCAGCCGGTGATAAACCGGCCCTGACGTTTGGCCGCCAGTGCCGCTTCCCCACCCCTGAGTCGAGGGCGCCAGATTGGCAATTGATGAACCACCCATCCACATTATGTGCCCGAGTTGCGGCTGAAGACAACTCGCGCCCTCCGCGCGGCAATCATAGCAGAGAGACGGCGTCGAGAACAAATTGTACAACGTCACTGAGACAGGGCTTGTATACACGCTGCAGGTTTTGCTAGGCTCTCCTTGCCCGACGAGGAGGGTACTGAAAGTGTCTGAGTGACGTTGTCGAGAATTGCGCAGATTTCCCCGATTAGGAGGGGACAAGATGGCGGGGTAGTGCCAAGGGTGAAAAGCCTTTGGTAGGAGGACTGTGCTTTGACCGGCGACGCTGGACGAAGGCCGACCACAGACGACCTATTGGGTGACGACTTTGGCAGTGTCCGTGAGGCCTTCGCGCGGGTCATTGCCAGGCCGGAATTTGATTGGTGGCCTCGCCTCGGCAAAGCGCGCGGTGGTGAGCAGACGCTTCTGGATCATTCCCTCTCCGTTCTGGACACCCTCGCCACGTGCCTTCCATTCGTTGCGGAAGAATCCTATCCGCCCCTCAGCCAACTAGAGGTTCGTGGTATTCTCGTTGCTGCCTTCGTCCACGACGCTGGCAAGGCTTCCGACGACTTTCAGGCCTACCTCCGCGGTGAAGGCCCGCCATCCGAACATGTCGACCCGGAAGCCATTCGTTCCCTCGCGGTGGCAGTTGCGCGCGAGGCTGGAATGGATTTGGCGGATGTCCTTGACGACGTCGTTTCTCAGGCGGTCTTACATGACCAGAGGATGCGCCAAAACCGTGGAGAGCTTTCCGAACGCGCGCGCGAGCACCAGTCACTCCGCTGGAGGAAGCTGGCGGACCTGGTTGACGCAGCGGACTCTCTTGCGAGCGCCACAAACGTCGTTGAGGCAGCGGTCTTCCTTGCTCGCAACCGCCAGCTTATTGGCGGAGCTGATGTCGCCAGCTATCGCACGCGCGTACGCGGTGTTTCGACAACCTACCTACATTCTGCCGCTCTCGACGCGTTCCGAGCGGCAGGTTGGACGCCCTTACGCTACTTTGAGGACGGGACTCTCTTCATTGGCCGCGGGGCGAGCGTTCCCGATAGCGACGCGGTACAGCGGCAAGTCGAGCGAAAGCTGGGGGATTTGCTTAATGCTCGCGCCGAGCAACTAGCCGTTCTCGCAGTCGGCACGGCAACGCAAGATTTTCTTCCGTCGCCAGAGCTCGTGACCGAGCACAACTTGGGCCGGCTGTTTGATGTGGCTGCAACGAAGGTTCGGCGCAAAGCAAAGGTAACAGACGAGGAACGCGAGCACTGGTCCGAACAGTGGATCGCGCTTTTCAGGCAACGTCCGCAACTTGCGGAGTCCTTCGACGGCACGCCTTCTGCGCATGACCTTGAGTCGCTTGCCTCGTCCGGACCCGAGATTTGCCTCCTCAAACTATTCAAAAATCTTATGGACCCGAAAAAGGGTCTGTGCGACTCGGACGATGTAGCAGTTGCAAGAGTTCTTTACGAGCAGCATGTCGGCGAAGGCTCCTACGCGCCGATGAGCCAACAGAGCACCTTAATGCTGGTCGAGGACTACCTGCTCGTGCTCGCTCCCTGGCATCGCCTTTCATCCAAGGGTCCGGCGGAGGGAATGTCCCTCGAACTGAGACATCTCGATCCAAAGTCACGTGAAAGGCGGATTCGTGACGATCTCATTCGCATTACTGCGGCCGTTTTTCAAAATCGTCGCAAACGCGGCGCCACGCTGCCCTGTGATCGTCTGGTCGCGGAATATGCCCGAAGCATTTTGACCGACTTCTCGCTGGAGAACATTGGTCCGAGTACGGCAGACATCCAAAGAAATTTGGAGGCATATTCCGCGCTGAAGGCTATGGCCGCACCTCGCGCTCCGAAGAGCGCCATACAATGCTCTCAGTGCTCGGACACGATCGAGCCGGGAACCGCGCATGAACACAGTGACGCCCTGGGAAACCGCGGCTCCTTCTCGAACCGACGCATAGCATTCGATAGGGTAGGAAGCCCGCCTATATGCCCAACCTGCACAGTGGAGCTTAAGCTAGCGCGGCTCTGCCTCGGCGGGTCGGTGCGGACCGTCGTGGGGCTCGTTCCACCGCGCGGCTTCGGGCCAACCGAGGCGGCGGAACTTCTTGAGCGGGCCAATGGTGTGAAGAACGTACTGGACCGCCAGCTATCGCCAGAGACGTTCGACGCGAGCCGTTACGTAGCGCTATCGCTTCCGCAGCAAGTTCTACGACAGGATCAGGATAAACCTTTGGGGGAACGTCTAGTCCTCGCTGTGACCGAGAAGGCGACTCTGAGGAACCGCGAGAAACGGCTGGCCGAGGCCCTCAGTGGAAAGCTCGGAGGAGACGACGGCGCCGCAGAGCTCGGACGCGAGCTGCACTTTCAAATCACCTCGACCGGCGATCTGGCAAAGGCAATTGTCAACGGAACAGCTCCCAGGGCGATACGCAAGGACCCCGACGTAGCCGCGGCCATCCGGGCCCAGCGTGACGCACTTGTCGAGTTCGGAGCAATCACGCCCAACCTGCTCGTCATTGCGATGGATCACGAAATTGAGCCCAAGAGCGCAGCCGATCGCGCGCTCTACCAGTTCGGTCTCGCCGCGCTGTTCAATCTCGAGCTGCACACTGCGGCGCTTGTAGCTCCGCCCGGCGAGCTACGTTCAGCGATCGCGTGCCGAAACGGCGGGTCCGTTTATGTGCCGTCTAACGGCCCGGCGCGCCGACTTATTGGCTCCCAGTGGATGCCGGAACAGGGGGCGGGGGTATGGCTCCGCGCTATCCAAGCTGCAATTGCCCTCCAGTCATCGCTCGGGGGCGACAGGGTCGGTCCTTACGAAATACTCAAACTCCCGAATGCCGGATCTGTGATTCGGCGCGCGCAGCTCGCGGCGGACAAAGAACCGTACTGGCCCACAGTGTGGCACCACGTCGAAGCCCTGAAGGAGGTTCTCGGATGACACGATCCACGCCCTTGACGGTTCGCCCCGCTGCCTTCGACTGGCAGAAACGGCGTGCGGATATAGAGGAGATAGCGCGCGATTTCGGCGCATACCTTGCGCAGACCGCTGGTCGCGGCGGCGGTGCGGGCTCAAAGCATCGCGAACTAGGCGCGGTCGGTAAAGCTCTTCAGCGCGCCCGCACAGTACGGGGAGACGCGCTGCTCGGCTATGCACGGCGCGTGCACGAACAGACTACTCAGAACAGGTTTCCAGCAGGCCCTGTCGAAAAGCTCGACGAGGGGCTAAGCAAGCTCGACAAGCTCCTCGCGCAGGCACCCAAGAATGCGGTCGGTCTCATTCTCGACCATGTAGGCTATGCAACGTATTACGATGTTAAGCGCCGCTTCGTCGAGTTCCAGCGCGACTGGCGCAAATATGTCGAAGAAAATGCCTCGCGTTTGAACCTTGTAAGTTCGGACCCTCGAAAACCAGTGTGGTTTTCGCAAAAGAGGCTCGAAGAGCGCGGCCCCGAGTGGAAGCAAGCGCGAGACGAGTTCCTCGCCAGTCGGCGTGAGATTCTGGCGGTGGATGACGAACCGGAGGAGGATCAGCCGTGATCGAAAAGCTCAATTTTCTCGAGGAAATTGACATCCCCAGCCTGCTCGCAGCCCTGGTTCCTGAACCGCAGCCGCTAGCCAGCCGCGAGACGATCCAGATCGTGCTTATCCGAGAGGTTCAGGACTATACGACTCTACGAACTGAGGAGACCCGTGAACTAAATACCGTCTGGACGCCGGCCCGATCCGCCGACGAGGGGCTAAGCGGCAAGGTGAACTCCGGCGAACCTGTCGAGCGCGTGGCCTTTCTGGCGAGCAAGCAGAAGGCCGCCGAGTCGCGCGAACTCGAAAGTCTCCTTCGCACGTGGAATGGGGCCGTCGGGAATAGCGATATGGAGGAGTGTTATCTCAAGAGTCACCTCTGCCTTGCTTGCCCCAGATGCGTCTTGTTCGGTGGCACCGACGTTTCAAAAGGACGCGACAAGGGCGCCAACATCAAGCATCGAATCGGGTACGCGACAGCTTTCTCGCTTCTACCCGTAGATCCTGATCTTCGCGAGGTCCACACGTTCAACGGAATAGACGGGGCCACGCAACTAACGGGCCAGACGCTTGGCGATAGGGAGTCCGTGCGACCTGGTAGCCTCTTCGCGAGCATCGTCACCCTGCGTGCGGTAACAGAGGCGGAACTCGTTCTCACGTTGAAAACGATCCTTTCCTGCACCCGCTACGGAGCTGAGACGCGGATCGGAGGGTTCGTCCGGAATCACATTGTCGGCCTGGTCACCGCACAAGAGGAAGTCTTGTCGCCCCTCGAACTGACGCTGGGGCTCACTGGTGCCGAGACGGCAGACGCTGCCAGCGCTTGGGCAATCCTTGAGGGTTACCGGAAACAGTGCAGTACGCCGGGCAAGGCCCACGTGCTTAGGGTCGATGAGCTCAAGAAGGTGCTGGAGGCAACGCAGGCGGCCGAGTTCGACGGCGATAAAATCGCAACGATTTACGAGACGGCCAAGAGCTTCCGGAAAAAACAGGATCGTTACACCAAAAAGGCAAAGGACTAGGCTCCCGTGCCCGTCAATGTTGAGGCTCATTTCGTCACGCTCCGGCTTGATGATTTCCTCTGGTTCGCATCATTTGAGTGGGCGGGCGACAGTGAGACGGCCCCTTTTCTCCACTCCTTCGCGCTGTCGCTCGCGCTAGGGGGCCGGGACCGGGTACTCGGCGGCACGGTACCTCAGTATGAGGAAGACCTAAACGCCATTTCCGTGTACTGCACTCCGGGCCGGCTAGACGGACGGTTCGCCTTCTCTCAGCGGCCTGCCACACGCCAAGCGCAACTCGGCACATCGTTCACATTCAACTCCGTCGACGAGCCGACGCAGCTTACTCAGGCCCTGGCCCTCGGGGAGAAGGTCAACGATCCGAAACTTGGGCGGCGTCAGGTTCTTGTGCCGGGCCTCCGCTTTGAGTTTGTAGCGTTTACACGAGACGACTTCCGGTTGCCACGCGTTGCGCGCCTGGGGAAGAAACGGAGCCCGGTTGTGATAGAGAGACTTGAGCGCATTTCCGGACATCGTTTCCGCGGAGATGCCACACCCGATCACGCTGTCAACCCATTGGACGTCAAGGGTCGCGTCACGCGTTACATTCCCGTCGCGATTCCGCCTCATCTCATTTACGAGCGGGCCGAGATCGAGCAGGACGAATTCATAAGAGCAGGAGACCGAGTCGTCCATGTCCCTGAACGGGTACGGTTGTGGCAATCATCCTAAGCGCACTGCGGTTGCCTGAGAGCGCGACCCCTTGGCGTGGCTTGCGCCTCATGGAGCATCAGCGGCAAGCCCTCAACGCCGCCCAGGTGCCACACCTGCTCGTCGAAGCGCCAACGGGCGGCGGCAAGACCTGGACGGCTGCGGCCCCCTTGTTAGACGCTGCCGATCAAGGGGAGGGTGCCTTCTTTGTATATCCGACGAATGCCCTAGCCGACGACCAGGAGCGTAGTCTTTGTGATCTCGCCGGGCGCGCTGGCAGTCCAGCCGGAATTGTGCAGCCCGACGGCACTTGGAGTGGACCTCCATCGGCCCGCATACTTATCTGCCGAGTCCACGCCGGCATGCTTGATGACGTTCAGGCGGAACTAGGAGGGGGATACCGCGGTAAGCAGCTCTCGCTGTTGCTTCAGCGCCTTCCCCCCAAACCCGTCTGGTTTGTCACTAACCCGGACACCTTGTTTCTCCTCGCCACAGCGCGGTATGCGGGCTCAGTGCAGATCTTGAGCCGGCTAAAACCGTGTAGAACGCTTGTCCTGGACGAGTTCCACCTCTATCGCGGCGCAACGTTGGTTAGGGCACTCTGCCTCATCGTGCTGGCGCAATACCTCCTGGGCGTCACCCGTGTTCGCATTCTATCCGCCACCTTACCGGCGAAAATTCGACGGCTGCTTATGCAGCAGTTCAGCTTCGAGCGGATCGAGGCCAGCCCTGCGGCCGAGGGCCGTGTCGTACAGCACGCGGTGAAATTGGAAGTCGAGGTAGCTGAGACGGAACGCGCGACCCAACGTATGGCCGAGATCGTTACAGGCCAGGTAGACGTGCTTCGTTCGGAGGCGCAGCGCAACGCGGGCGTTCCACTCGTCGTGCTACGACAGTCCGTTCTTGGGGCGATCATGCTTGAGGACGCTCTAGCCGGCCAGGCACTCCGGCGCGACGAGATCGGGATTTATCGTGGGCTCTCTTCGCGCTCTATCCGGGCGATCGACGGGAAAACCCTGGTTGTGGGCACGAGCGCCCTTGAGGTTGGCGTTGACTTCGACACCACTCGGTTGCTCTTCGAGGCGGGGTCGGCTAGCTCGTTCTCTCAGCGACTCGGCCGGGTCGGGCGCCATCGGCCCGGCACCGCGCGGTTTTTTACCAGTTCCCGCGTCGCTGACGCTCTGTCCCGGCTGGGCGAGCGAACACCGCGACGCCACCTCACTGAGTGTGTTGGTGCGGTACTTGGTAACGATGACGATCTAGCCGACTTCGCATTTTCTCCTTGGGGATGGGCGACGGTAAAGGCAGCGCTTGACGCGCTCCGCTCTTTCGCGACGCGGTACGGCAGCGACGAACTGGCGGTCACGGCCAACCGGGCCGAAGCCGACCTTGCGGCAAGGCTCTTCCATAGTCAGCCTCCCGACTTATCTCGCTTCTTAATCCGCGCTGTTCGTCGAGCACTCCAAAACAGCATTGGTTTTCGAGGAAACAGCGGCTCCGTGGAGGTCTTCGATATCAGGGAGCGCGACAGACGCGGGGACACCGAGCTAGCTAAATACGAAGTCGATCTGGCTACTTTCTACCGGCGTGCCCGGTGGCAAGACACGCCTCGATCCGCGACCCGTCCAGTTATCCGCGGTTGGGGATCGCCCCGGAAGGCATCTATCACGCTCCAGGGCACTTTTGCTGACAGCGGGCTTCAGGCACCGCCGGGAGACAAGATAGAGCTGCGCATCGACGGAGCGTCGACGCATTGGGATAAACTGCTCTGCGAGCGGCCTCACATTTTTGGCTTATTCCCCGACACTATCCGGCGCCGCCTCTCCTGGATGGAAACCTGCTTTGATTCAGACCGTGGTCGAGTCGTACTCCTCGACGACGACGCTTTGGTGGCTGCGCACATCTGGTCTCAAATCTCCGGGTCAACTACGGGCTTGGGCGGGGAACAACCATGGACAGCGTGATCGTGTCGGACTACGGCGTGACGCTGGGCAAGACCGGCGAGCGCCTCGTCGTGCGCGGCCCCAAACCCCGACTGGAGCTGATCGAGGGCGGCCCGCAACTCTTCCTGCCCCTGGGCGGCGACCATCGCCGCCCCCTGCTGAGCGTCGTCACCTCCAGCGGCGAGCAGCATCCCGCCCCTCTCCTGCGCCATCTCGGCGCCAACGGCGCGCCCCGTCCGCCCAAAGCCTCCGCCGACCAGATCGAACTGCCGCTGTTTCGCGTCGGCCATATCGTGATCGCCTCCAACGGCGTCTCGATCTCCACCGACCTGATCGAGGCCTGCTGCGAGCGCGGCATCCGGCTGTCGTTCCTCACTCGCGGCGGCAAGCCGTTCGCGATGCTCTCCTCGCCGATGCTGACCGCCACGGTAATCACCCGCCGCGAGCAGCTCGCCGCCTACAACGACGAGCGCGGAGTGGAATTCGCCCAGGCGATCGTGCGCGGCAAATTGAGCAATCAGGCCGCCCTGCTGCGCTATTTCGGCAAATACCTCAAGAGCGCCGACCCGGAGGCCTTCGCCAAAATCGCGGAGATCGCCGACCGTTTGATCAAGGGACGCAACAGCGCCGCCCAGGTCACGGCCCCCAATATCGACTCGGCGCGCGAGGCGCTGCTGGCGATCGAGGGCTCCTCGGGCAGAAATTATTGGAGCGGGGTGCGGCTGCTGCTGCCCCAGGAAGTCGAGTTCGACCTGCGCGAGCATCGCGGCGCGATCGACCCGGTCAACTCCGCGCTCAATTACGGCTATGGGATGCTCTATACCCAGGTGTGGGGCGCGATCATGAATGCGGGGCTCGAACCGTTCGCCGGCTTTCTCCACGTCGATCGCCCGGGCAAGCCCTCCCTGGTCCTCGATATGGTCGAGGAATTCCGCCAGCCAGTGGTCGATCGCGCGGTGATCGCCGCCTTGGGCAAGGGGACCGCGATCGAAACCCAGGCCGGGATGCTGACCGACGCCAGCCGGCGCACAATTGCGCAACTAGTACTGGAGCGGCTGGAGAGCGAGGTCAACTTCCGCGGCCAGCGGCACAAGCTCAAGTCGGTGGTCCAGATCCAGGCCCGCAATTTAGCCGCGGCCCTGCGCGGCGGCGCGGGCTACAAGGCCTTTTCCTTCAAATGGTGAGATTTGAGCGCCAAACCGAGGAGCTGTACGAGGGGCGCCATGGCCCGTCGCATTGAACCGGCTGACGCCCAATGAGAGGCCAGGAACTGCTCACGGTGGTTATCTACGATATCACCAGCGATCGCACCCGGCTCAGGATCTCGGAGGTCTGCAAGGATTACGGCCTTGACCATGTGCAGTACAGCGTCTTCAGCGGCCCGCTAGATTCGACTCGGCGCCGGGAGATGTTCGCCCGCCTCGGCGACACCTTGGGCGAGCAAGAGGGCAAGGTGATGATGCTGCAGTTGTGCGAAAAAGATGTCGCGGCCAAACGCGAGATCGTCAGGCTCGGACCTCGTCGCGATGCTTGAGCAGCCATCCATCGGCGCGCCGCGGCTGCCGCTCACCGCTACCGACCTCAAGCAGTGGGCGTACTGTAAACGGATCGTCTATTATCAGCATGTGATGCCGGTGGAATTCACCACCAGCTACAAGATGGAGCGGGGCAAGAACGTCGAAGCGGCGGTCGAGGCGATGGAGAAGCGGCGCGGCCTGCGCCGTTACGGACTGGAAGGCGGGGAGCGGCGCTTCGGCTTGCGCGTCGAGTCGCGCCGGCTGGGGCTGGCCGGCAAGCTCGACCTGCTGATCGTCACGCCGACGGCCTGCTACCCGGTTGATTTCAAGGACACCGAGGGCGGCGTGCGGCGCAACCATCGCATCCAGTTGGCGGCCTATGCGCTGATGGCGCAGGAGAGTTTGGGGCTGCCGGTGCCGGCCGCGTTCCTCTATTTGGTACCGTCCAAGGAGATGGTCCGGGTCGATGTTGGGGATGGGATTCGGGCCGAGGTGAGGGCGGCCGTGGAGGAGATCCGCAGGATGGTCCGCGAAGAACGGATGCCCGAGCCCACGCCGGTTCGCGCGCGGTGCACAGGGTGCGAGTTTCGCAACTACTGCGACGATATCTGGTAGGGAAGTTCGCAAATGGGCCGAGCCTTTGCGCAATTTGAGCGGTTGCGAAATAATCCGTCGGGCCAGGGCCGCAAAACCTCGTGTTTTGCTAGGCAAATTCGGCGGTTCCAGGGAACTCCCCGATCAGGAGGGGACTGAAAGGCCTCGGATTGCGAGCCATAGTCGCCCTTGGGCTTATGTTCCAGGGAACTCCCCGATCAGGAGGGGACTGAAAGGCCGTCGACCAGCGTATGGACACTCTGCTGGATGGGCGCGGTTCCAGGGAACTCCCCGATCAGGAGGGGACTGAAAGATGTCCATAGCGGCGGCGGCTCAACTCGATCTTCTCGCCAGTTCCAGGGAACTCCCCGATCAGGAGGGGACTGAAAGTGGCTGCGGGCTGGTGGGCGCGCTGGTGCCCGAACTGTGTTCCAGGGAACTCCCCGATCAGGAGGGGACTGAAAGAGCTCCCAGCGCGGCCGTACCAGGTCTGCGCGACGGGGTGTTCCAGGGAACTCCCCGATCAGGAGGGGACTGAAAGAGACCCCAGCCCCGTCGCGCCCCTATCAATCTCGAGTTCCAGGGAACTCCCCGATCAGGAGGGGACTGAAAGTGCCAGCCGGGTTATGAAACGAATTCGTCCGGGTGCTGTGGTTCCAGGGAACTCCCCGATCAGGAGGGGACTGAAAGGCAGAGTGAAGGAGAAGGAGTCACGCGGCGGCGCGAGTTCCAGGGAACTCCCCGATCAGGAGGGGACTGAAAGGAGGGGATAGGCGCGGGGGAGGCTGAGGGGGTAGAAGTTCCAGGGAACTCCCCGATCAGGAGGGGACTGAAAGGCGAGTGCCCCTCGATCTGGCCCGCAAAGCTCTCGGAATGTTCCAGGGAACTCCCCGATCAGGAGGGGACTGAAAGGCCGTCATCGAGGCGGTCGGCTCGAAGATGGCTGGCTGAGTTCCAGGGAACTCCCCGATCAGGAGGGGACTGAAAGGGGATGGCACCCGGGGCGGCCGCGATCCCCGCGCGCCCCGTTCCAGGGAACTCCCCGATCAGGAGGGGACTGAAAGAAGCAAGATCAAATATTAGGAGAACGCGGTGATGTAGGGTTCCAGGGAACTCCCCGATCAGGAGGGGACTGAAAGGGCGAGCCGGCGCCAGGGTCTGCCAGTCAGTGCCCAAGTTCCAGGGAACTCCCCGATCAGGAGGGGACTGAAAGTCAATAATCGGAGTGCTACCAGCATTAACCGCCCAGTTCCAGGGAACTCCCCGATCAGGAGGGGACTGAAAGCGTCCAGCTCTCCCTGCATAATGTCGCTCTCGTATCCGTTGTTCCAGGGAACTCCCCGATCAGGAGGGGACTGAAAGACCAATTCGGCCGCGCGGCCCGCAGCATAATCCGAGGGTTCCAGGGAACTCCCCGATCAGGAGGGGACTGAAAGTCATGTCCGTGGGGCGGGTGCGGAAACCGATATGGCCAAGGTTCCAGGGAACTCCCCGATCAGGAGGGGACTGAAAGCCTATGCGGCGTCGGGCCTCAAGTCGAGGACGTCGGCCGTTCCAGGGAACTCCCCGATCAGGAGGGGACTGAAAGCAGTGGCATACGCGGTCGCGTGGGCGAGACTCTGGGAGGTTCCAGGGAACTCCCCGATCAGGAGGGGACTGAAAGGACCAATTCCATCCGCCGTGCGGAGAGATAATTCTTGGTTCCAGGGAACTCCCCGATCAGGAGGGGACTGAAAGCATTTACGCCATGCTCTCTGCCGAGTGGCGATGGGGTTCCAGGGAACTCCCCGATCAGGAGGGGACTGAAAGTCTGAGCCTTTGGAGCGTGGCGGCGACGGCGCAGACTCGTTCCAGGGAACTCCCCGATCAGGAGGGGACTGAAAGGAAGAGCACGATGTCGCCCGGATAGCCGATCGTCCGAGTTCCAGGGAACTCCCCGATCAGGAGGGGACTGAAAGGCAGCATGTTCGGCCAGTACGCCAACCCAGACCAGTCCATGTTCCAGGGAACTCCCCGATCAGGAGGGGACTGAAAGATCGGTCGAGCGGGAAACTCACATCGAATGGGAAAAAGTGTTCCAGGGAACTCCCCGATCAGGAGGGGACTGAAAGACCATTCTCTATCCTACGAATAGTGGCAATAAATAAGTTCCAGGGAACTCCCCGATCAGGAGGGGACTGAAAGAGACCCTAATAGCTACAACGAAGGAACTAAAATGCACAGTTCCAGGGAACTCCCCGATCAGGAGGGGACTGAAAGAGGAGTATCACGCCATCACCAACGGCCAGATGGCCCAGGTTCCAGGGAACTCCCCGATCAGGAGGGGACTGAAAGATCAGCCCAATGCCCGTGGCCATCGGAAATATCGTCGTTCCAGGGAACTCCCCGATCAGGAGGGGACTGAAAGTTGCAAAAATCATGGCATGAACAAAGGAAGCAGGCGGGGTTCCAGGGAACTCCCCGATCAGGAGGGGACTGAAAGATCTGCTCCCACGACCACGCCGAGCGCCGCCAACGCTGCGTTCCAGGGAACTCCCCGATCAGGAGGGGACTGAAAGCGTTACCGTGAGCGGCCTGGCCATCGGCACAGTGAACCTGTTCCAGGGAACTCCCCGATCAGGAGGGGACTGAAAGCAGTTATCACCGCTGGGTGAGTAGTAGCCCAACAGAGGTTCCAGGGAACTCCCCGATCAGGAGGGGACTGAAAGTGACGCGATCTCCTTAGATCACCTGCTCGCGATAGGGCGTTCCAGGGAACTCCCCGATCAGGAGGGGACTGAAAGATCCATCAGGCGGTCCCCCCGTTCCCGTGGCGTACGCGGTTCCAGGGAACTCCCCGATCAGGAGGGGACTGAAAGGGCGGAATCTCGACATGCCTTGCGCCCGCGACGGTCAGTTCCAGGGAACTCCCCGATCAGGAGGGGACTGAAAGAGTCCACCGCGCATTGTCCGTTCGCCGGCGCCGCCGCGCGTTCCAGGGAACTCCCCGATCAGGAGGGGACTGAAAGCGGACGCCCAGCGGATCCTGGATGATAGGCTGTTCAGAGTTCCAGGGAACTCCCCGATCAGGAGGGGACTGAAAGGGGCGGCGGCGCCGACGTGAATGTCGTCGGCGTTGCCGTTCCAGGGAACTCCCCGATCAGGAGGGGACTGAAAGAAGTAGATGGTTGGCCTAGACCCCACCCCCGTCGCGCCGTTCCAGGGAACTCCCCGATCAGGAGGGGACTGAAAGGAAACGACGTCTACGAACGCATGGCGCTCTACCTGAAGTTCCAGGGAACTCCCCGATCAGGAGGGGACTGAAAGCCGTCCTCTGACGCGGTCTTGCGCGAGTGACAGCGGTGAGTTCCAGGGAACTCCCCGATCAGGAGGGGACTGAAAGCGGTCGATCGTGATGGTCGATCCTACGATCGACGGGTTCCAGGGAACTCCCCGATCAGGAGGGGACTGAAAGAAACCCGTTACGGCGATGCGCGCGTCGAAGGCGTGCTGTGTTCCAGGGAACTCCCCGATCAGGAGGGGACTGAAAGGGTCGGATACGCAGCGCTGCGGTTGCCCCATAGCCGGTTCCAGGGAACTCCCCGATCAGGAGGGGACTGAAAGCGAATGACACTACTGCGCCTAACATCTCGGGTGCGTCGGTTCCAGGGAACTCCCCGATCAGGAGGGGACTGAAAGCCCTCCTCGCCCTCGCCGAGCGCGGATTCTCCCTCGCAGGTTCCAGGGAACTCCCCGATCAGGAGGGGACTGAAAGAGCTCAAATCACCTCCGGTAGCAGTGCCATACGCCTGCGCGTTCCAGGGAACTCCCCGATCAGGAGGGGACTGAAAGGAGCGGCCTTCATGACCAAACCCTGGGACCAGTGGTGCGTTCCAGGGAACTCCCCGATCAGGAGGGGACTGAAAGCATCGCGCCTGGCGGCATTGCCGCCGCTCGTTCTTTGTTCCAGGGAACTCCCCGATCAGGAGGGGACTGAAAGGGGTTTCTGGACCAGGTCGCGATGTTCGCGGGAACGAGCGTTCCAGGGAACTCCCCGATCAGGAGGGGACTGAAAGGAGAAGCCCCCAGCAGTCGAGGCCCCCGCGATCGCGGCCGCGTTCCAGGGAACTCCCCGATCAGGAGGGGACTGAAAGTGTAGAAATTGTCGAGGTACTGGGTCTGGTTCTGGTAGGTTCCAGGGAACTCCCCGATCAGGAGGGGACTGAAAGCCGCACGAGCCAACGGCCGCAAGGGCGGCCGTCCCCGCAAGTTCCAGGGAACTCCCCGATCAGGAGGGGACTGAAAGGGCATTGGACGGCGGAGGGGTGAGGGGAGCGTTCAGTTCCAGTTCCAGGGAACTCCCCGATCAGGAGGGGACTGAAAGGGCCGAGCACGTGCAGGTTATGGAGCACGTCCTCGATGTTCCAGGGAACTCCCCGATCAGGAGGGGACTGAAAGTTGAGACCGCCGTACCCAAGCTGAGCGCCGGTCAAGGTTCCAGGGAACTCCCCGATCAGGAGGGGACTGAAAGGAAAGCTCACGCTAGGGCTGGCCGAGTGGGGCGACCGCGTTCCAGGGAACTCCCCGATCAGGAGGGGACTGAAAGTTGGGAACTGGGCATCCGCGCTGCAAACCTATACATGTTCCAGGGAACTCCCCGATCAGGAGGGGACTGAAAGGGCGACTTCCGCCCCGAGAACAAGGGTCCGTTCGGGTTCCAGGGAACTCCCCGATCAGGAGGGGACTGAAAGACGGCAACGCCGTACCGGCATCGAGCAATCCGGCGTTGAGTTCCAGGGAACTCCCCGATCAGGAGGGGACTGAAAGGTTCGGGCGCCGGCGCGGCACGACCGCTCGCGCGGCCCTGTTCCAGGGAACTCCCCGATCAGGAGGGGACTGAAAGGCGGCGCCGCGCCCTGGTAGCCGGCCGGAGTCCCCGTTCCAGGGAACTCCCCGATCAGGAGGGGACTGAAAGCCCGATGCGCTCCTGACCCGGGTGACACAGGTGGTCGCGTTCCAGGGAACTCCCCGATCAGGAGGGGACTGAAAGATTCGATGTGAGCTTCCCGCTGGATCGCTCGGATCAGGTTCCAGGGAACTCCCCGATCAGGAGGGGACTGAAAGCGCGCACCGCGTCGGGCGCGAGTCCGAGCAGCTCGCAGTTCCAGGGAACTCCCCGATCAGGAGGGGACTGAAAGCACGGCCCTGGGTGGTGGGAGCGCCCCGACGCTGGGGACCGTTCCAGGGAACTCCCCGATCAGGAGGGGACTGAAAGCGCATGCGATCGGCGGGCGGCTGATCGAGCAAACGGGGACGAGTTCCAGGGAACTCCCCGATCAGGAGGGGACTGAAAGCTCATTTGAGTGGCCGCTCCGACGGCGAAGGCGCCCAGGTTCCAGGGAACTCCCCGATCAGGAGGGGACTGAAAGCGTCATCCAGGCGCGCGAGCATCTGCCGCTGCACGCCAAGTTCCAGGGAACTCCCCGATCAGGAGGGGACTGAAAGGTAATCACGGGCGACGCGGGTACGTTGATCGCCACGAGGTTCCAGGGAACTCCCCGATCAGGAGGGGACTGAAAGACGGCGCGGCGTCGAGCACCGCGCGGTTGGCGTTTGCGTTCCAGGGAACTCCCCGATCAGGAGGGGACTGAAAGGAGATCGTCGTCGCGTAACCAACCTAAGCCTGTAGGAGGTTCCAGGGAACTCCCCGATCAGGAGGGGACTGAAAGGAACCACAACCCGCGCGGCTAATCCCGCACCAACGCCTGGTTCCAGGGAACTCCCCGATCAGGAGGGGACTGAAAGATCACACTTCGTTGGATCGTCAATCGTCACTATCTTGTTCCAGGGAACTCCCCGATCAGGAGGGGACTGAAAGTCAACAGGCAACTATGCAACACCCAGATCGTGGTGGAACGTTCCAGGGAACTCCCCGATCAGGAGGGGACTGAAAGGATCGACGATCATACCAAGATCAAGTGTAACGTCGAGATGTTCCAGGGAACTCCCCGATCAGGAGGGGACTGAAAGTTTCGTCAATCAAGAGATAGTCAGGCATCTTGCACTCGTTCCAGGGAACTCCCCGATCAGGAGGGGACTGAAAGTGGTCGCGTCTCCGCGGGCAAAGCGCCGTTCTACCTGTTCCAGGGAACTCCCCGATCAGGAGGGGACTGAAAGAGCAGGAGGGGATGGAGCGGCTGTCGGTGGCGGAGTTCCAGGGAACTCCCCGATCAGGAGGGGACTGAAAGAATCCTCCAAGAGATTGCTCAAGCACCGTCGTGAGCGTTCCAGGGAACTCCCCGATCAGGAGGGGACTGAAAGCGCCAACTGCTCCGGTTGCTGCGCTGGGGCGAGCGGCAGAGTTCCAGGGAACTCCCCGATCAGGAGGGGACTGAAAGTTTTCTTGCTGGGGGGGGCGGCGGCGGCAGCGCGGATAGTTCCAGGGAACTCCCCGATCAGGAGGGGACTGAAAGGCGAGGACAGAATAGCACCCGCCGCAAGGCGGGACTGCGTTCCAGGGAACTCCCCGATCAGGAGGGGACTGAAAGGCCAGACCAGCAACCGATTGCCCTACGATCCGAAGTGGAGTTCCAGGGAACTCCCCGATCAGGAGGGGACTGAAAGTGGGGCAAATGCGGCAAGCAACGTAATCAACCAAAGTTCCAGGGAACTCCCCGATCAGGAGGGGACTGAAAGGCAATGGGCCGCGGTCTTGCTGTGCGGGCGCATCCTGAGTTCCAGGGAACTCCCCGATCAGGAGGGGACTGAAAGGCCCAATCACCCCATAGACCATGACGACATGGGCGGGTTCCAGGGAACTCCCCGATCAGGAGGGGACTGAAAGGCAATGGGCCGCGGTCTTGCTGTGCGGGCGCATCCTGGTTCCAGGGAACTCCCCGATCAGGAGGGGACTGAAAGGTCAGGGTGCCGGTCCCGGTGGTGTCGCTGGCGGTCACGTTCCAGGGAACTCCCCGATCAGGAGGGGACTGAAAGTCGCCCGCCGCGCGGGCCAGGATGTTGGGCGCCAGCTGTTCCAGGGAACTCCCCGATCAGGAGGGGACTGAAAGGGAAGTATATCGGGCGGTGAAAAATCCGGGTTATATTGTTCCAGGGAACTCCCCGATCAGGAGGGGACTGAAAGGGTTACGGCGGCATATGTCACAAGCGCCGCTTGAATTGTTCCAGGGAACTCCCCGATCAGGAGGGGACTGAAAGGGATACGTATGTTGCCGTTGTCGGGATTCCCGATGGTGTGTTCCAGGGAACTCCCCGATCAGGAGGGGACTGAAAGTCGGGCGCATGCGC